>ERZ777011.1748-NODE-1748-length-20862-cov-4.213726_pt1 | contig 20862 bp, 20 predicted proteins | sample MGYA00374964_ERZ777011 | MGnify/ENA primary metagenome ERZ777011 (study PRJEB29310, sample SAMD00008975) | mouse gut metagenome | study: EMG produced TPA metagenomics assembly of the Metagenome analysis of fecal microbiota from mouse which was promoted... | reverse complement strand
CCAGCACGTCCGGGACCGGGGGGCCAGGGTGGCCGCCACCACCCACTACGCGGAGCTGAAGACCTTCGCCATGACCACCGAGGGGGTGGAGAACGCCAGCTGTGAGTTCGACGTGGAGACCCTGCGGCCCACCTACAAGCTCCTCATCGGCATCCCCGGCAAGTCCAACGCCTTCGCCATCTCCCAGCGGCTGGGCCTGGACCCCATGGTCATCGAGACCGCCAAGGCCCAGATGGACAGCGAGTCCATCCGCTTCGAGGACGTGCTCACCCAGCTGGAGGAGAAGCGCCAGCGGCTGGAGAAGGACCAGACCGAGGCCGAGCGCCTGCGGTCCCAGCGGGAGACGGACGCCAGGAAGGCCCGGGAGTTCCGGGAGCAGATGGAGCGGGCCAAGGAGAACGCCCGCACCCGGGGCGAGGCCGAGGCCCGGCGCATCGTCCGGGAGGCCCGGGCCCAGGCGGACGCCATCTTTGAGGAGCTCAGCCAGCTGCGCCGGGAGCAGGAGAAGGCGGTCAGCTGGCAGAACGTCAACGACGCCCGCTCCGCCATCCGGGGCAGGCTGAACCAGATGGAGGAGGAGCTCCACTTTGAGGCGGAGCGGGAGCCCATCCCCGCCCCCAGCCGCCCCATCCGGGCCGGAGACCTGGTGGAGCTGGGGGGCACCCGGAAGCAGGCCGTGGTTGCGGCGGTGAACGGGGAGAAGCTGACCCTGACGGCGGGGAACATGAAGCTGACCGTCAAGGCCGGGGAGGTCCGGCTGGTGGAGGAGGCCGAGGTCCGGGAGAAGAAGGAGGCCAAGCGGCAGGTGGCCACAGCGGTCCGGCTCCAGGGGGCCCGGGCGGCCATCAGCGAGCTGGATATCCGGGGGCTGATGACTGACGAGGCGGATCTGGCGGTGGACCGATTCCTGGACAACGCGGTCATGGGCAAGCTCAACGTGGTGACCATCATCCACGGCAAGGGCACCGGCGCGCTGCGCAAGGCCGTCCACCAGCAGCTCAAGCGCCACCCGTCCGTGAAGAACTACCGCCTGGGCCGCTACGGCGAGGGCGAGGACGGCGTGACGGTGGTGGAGCTGCGGCAGTAGGCGGTTTTGGAGGATATCCGGAGGCGGGCAGATTCGGGCAGGAAGGGAGCGTTTGCATGGATACTAATCTGGCGTATCGGGAGGAGCGGCGGGAGGAGCTGATCGGCGGCAAGGCGGTCATGATGTCCCCTGCGTCCATCAACCACGTTTTTGTTGCGGGAAATATCTATGGGATCTTTCGGGACTATTTGAGGGGAAAATCCTGTGTGCCCCTGATGGACGGCGCCAAGGTGTACCTGACAGAGGAGGACCACCTCGTCCCCGACGTGATGGTGGTCTGCGACCCGGACAAGATCCGGCATGACGGCGTACACGGTGCGCCGGATCTGGTGGTGGAGGTTCTCTCTCTCAGCACCGCCAGGAACGACCGATCCCACAAAAAGGACGTTTACGCCAGATGCGGGGTAAAGGAGTACTGGCTGGTCAGCCCCAATGAAAAGTTCGTGGAGGTCTACCGCAGCGCCGGCACAGAGCTCAAGCTCCATGAGATCTACGCCATCTACCCCGACTGGGAGCTGGCCGGGATGCGCGAGGAGGAGCGCTCCGCCGTGGCCACCCACTTCCGGTGCAGTCTGTTTGACGATCTGGACATTGCCCTGGAGGACGTCTTCTACCGCACCATCTGAGCGGCCGCCCATTTCCCTCTTGCCCTTTCCGCCGGGGGGATGTATAATGAGAGTGAATATACAAAGGCAGGGCCCTGCGGGCCCTGCCCCTATGGAGGGAACGTATGAAATCCAATAACCCCGTCCTGCGCCGTCTCTATGAGTACGGGACCATGACCCTGGGCTGCGCCATCTACGCGCTGTGCTTCAACTGGTTTTTCCAGCCCAACAACATCGCCATGGGCGGCTTCACAGGTCTGGCCCAGATCATCAACCGGCTGATCCCCGTCTTCCCAGTGGGCATGACCGTGCTGGTGATGAACGTGCCCCTGCTGATTCTGGGCGTGCGCAAGCAGGGGGTGAAGCTGCTCGTCGCCACCCTCTACGCCACCTTCATCAGCTCCCTGATGATCGACGGACTGGCCATGGTCTACACCTTCCCCCCCATGGACTCCCTGCTGGCCTGCATCTACGGCGGGGTGCTTATGGGCGTGTCCATGGCCCTGCTGATGATGATGGGCGGCACCACCGGCGGGTCCGATCTGGCGGCCCGGCTGCTCAAGTACAAGCTGCGCAGCGTGTCCATCGGGCGGCTGTGCCTGCTCATCGACGCGGCCGTGGTCACCCTCTACGCCATCACCTTCCGCAGCCTCAACAACGCCCTCTACGGGATCATCTCCATGTACATATGCAGCGTGGCCATGGACGCCGTGGTCTACGGCTCCAACGCCAAGATGGCCTATATCATCAGCAGCCGCAGCGGCGAGATCGCCCGGCTCCTGCTGGAGATGAATCTGGGCGTGACGCTGCTGGATGGCCGGGGCGGCTTCAGCGGGGACGAGAAGCAGGTGGTGCTCTGCGCCTTCAAGCGCAGCCAGATCGCCCCCATCAAGGCCACGGTGACAGGAGTGGATCCCAACGCGTTTATCATTGTCTGCGAGGCCCACGAGGTCCTGGGAGAGGGCTTCGGGGAGTACTCGCCGGACAGCCTATAGCCATATGAAAGGAGCAGGGAAATGAATTTTGACCATCTGAGAGAGAAGCTGGAGAAGAACGGCTTCACCGTCTCCGTCTTTGCCACCGGGGAGGAGGCCGCCGCCTATCTCAACGAACAGATCGACCAGAGGACCGTGGGCATGGGCGGGTCCATGACCATTGCGGAGCTGGGGCTCCGGGAGAGCCTGAGCCGGCACAACGTGGTCTTCTCCCACGGCTTCACCCCCGCCCCGCCGGCCCGGGTCCAGCAGCTGGCCGCCAATGCGGAGGTCTACCTCCTCTCCGCCAACGGCATCGCCGAGGACACCGGGGAGATTCTCAACATCGACGGCACCGGCAACCGGATCTCCTCCTCCCTCTACGGACACCAGAAGGTCTATCTCCTGGCGGGCCGGAACAAGATCTCCCCCAATTTCCACAGCGCCCTCCAGCGGGTGCGCAACGTGGTGGCCCCCAAGAACGCCCAGCGGCTGGGCCGCAAGACCCCCTGCGCGGCCAGGGGAGACCGCTGCTACGACTGCGACAGCCCGGAGCGCATCTGCCGGGGGCTGACGGTGCTCTACAAGAAGATGGGCAGCATGGACATGGAAGTGGTGCTGGTGGACCAGGAGCTGGGCTATTAAACCCGAGAGGAGGCGGCGGGGCTTGAAAAAGTGGATGCTGGCGCTGCCGCTGTGCCTTGCGCTGTGCGGCTGCGGGGCCCTGCTGGACCGATCCTACAGCAGCGTGGAGCCCTACGCCAACCGCTATTGGGACTCCGGCGCGGAGGACACCCTGCGCTCGGAGAGCTATCAGGATCTGGTCAACTCCCTGCTGCTGCTGGTGGAGGAGCGGGCGGAGGAGGGGACCATCCGCTGCTATGAGGAGGCCAACTCCTACACTCAGGCCCAGCGGGCCCGGGCGGAGGTCCGGCGGGAGACCACCCTGGGCTCCTATCTCCTCAGCGGTCTGACCTTTGAGTACGATGCGGGCACGGCCTACAGCACGGTGACCTACCAGATGACCTACCGGGAGGGCGCTGAGGACGTGGAGGGGCTTATGAGCATCTCCGACAGCCAGTCCCTGCTGGATCTGCTGCGGCTGGCCGTCCGGGAGGAGCACGAGAAGCTGACCGCCCGCTTCTCCTACGACACCCCCACGGCGGATGTGAACGCCGCCGTGAAGGCGCTGTGGCAGGAGCTGTGCCTGGGGGAGGAGGCGGTCCAGACCGGGGCGGACGCGGAGGAGGAGATCCCCGGGGAGGAGGCGCCGGCGGAGCTGCCCGAGGGGCCCCCGGAGGAGACGGAGCCCGTCTCCGGCAATCTGTCCCCGGAGGAGGCGCCGGTGTGCCCCCCCTGCCCCTGGACCATCCGGTTCTACCCGTCCGGGGATACGGCGGAGATCGTGGAGATTCTCCTCCACAGCCAGTGGCCCAAGGCCGTCTCTGATCGCCCCCAGATTCTGGAGTGGTGAGGAGTCCCCTGGGGAGATGTGCCGGGCAGATCCTGCGGGCGCTGTATCCCTGTTTGTGCGCTGGATTTTCGACAAATAGCTGCAGGGGCGAGCAAAGCTCGCCCCTGCAGCGTATTTATGGAGAACTAGGCCAGCACCTCCACCCGGTCCACGCCGTACCGGGCGAACAGCGCTGCCGCCTCCGGGCCGATGCGCTCCCCGGCCACGGCGATGGGCACCGCCGGCGGACAGGCCACCGTGGGCGCACCGCACACCCGGCCCAGGGCCTGCGCGGCGGGCACGGTCTCCCAGGGCCGGAACATGGCCTCCCGGATGGAGCACACCGCCTCCCCCCTGGCCTGGGGCAGGGGCGGACGGGGCCTGGACGGTCTGTCGTTCTCCCCCAGGCAGTCCAGGAGCCGCTCAAAGTCCGTTGGCGGGTTCTCCGGCGTCCACATGCACACCAGATCGTCCCGGTCCCAGTACTCGCACTCCACCCCTCCGGACCGCAGCTGGGCCGCCAGATCCCCGCCCTCCCATCCGGAGGCGGCGCAGTCAATGGTCAGCTTCAAGGGCTCTGTGTCCCTCACCGCCCAGCCACGCCCCCGCAGCCGCTCCCGCAGGGCCGCCAGGGCTCCGGCGGTCTCCGCCAGACGGCGGGGGTAGTCCCCGGCCAGATATTGGTTGCAGAGATCCAGGGATTGCAGGATCAGATAGGACGGGCTGGTGGAGCCGAACAGGGCCAGGGCCCGCCGCCCGTTCTCCCCAAAGAAAGCCGGAGCCCCCTGGCCCACGTGGAGATAGGCCCCGCCGGTGAGGACCGGCAGGGTCTTGTGGGCGCTGTCGCAACAGAGATCCGCCCCCAGGTCCATGGGGTGCCGGGAGGGGGAGAGAAAGCGCAGGTAGGCCCCGTGGGCGTTGTCCACCAGCAGAGGTACGCCCCGGCGGTGGGATACCGCCGCCAGGGCCGCCACATCGCACGCCCCGCCCAGGTAGTCCGGGCTGGTGACGTACACCGCCGCCGGACGCGTCTCCTCCAGAGCCCGCTCCAGGGCCGCCGGGGACACCGGGCAGGCGCACAGGCTCTGCCCCGGGGACTCCGGCCACAGCCACGCCACGTCAAAGTCCAGCAGCGCGGCGGCGTAGAGGAGGGACTTGTGGGCGTTCCGCGCCGCCAGCACCACCGGACGCCGCCCCGGAGGGGCGCTCCACACTGCCAGGGCCAGCATGGCCCGGACGCACTGGGAGGAGCCCTCCGCGGCGTAGAAGGTCCTGCCGGAGCCGAAGAGGGCCCCGGCGTTTTTTTCGCTCTGGGCGATGATCCCCGCCGCCCCGTAGAGCTCGTCCGCCCCGGTGATCTCCGTAACGTCCAGGGCCTCGCAGCCTAGAAAGGGTCTCCCCTTGTGGCCCGGCATGTGGAGCCGGGCGCAGCCGGAGGCGGCGTAGGCGCGGACAAAGTCGGCAATGGGGGTGTTCACCGCTCCTCCGCCTGGGCGGCCTTCATCATCACCGCGCACTCGATCCGCTTGCGGAAGAGCTCGCAGCCGTACTCGTACACGCCCCGGATGGACCCGGAGGCGTGGTAGGCGTTGGCCGCGCAGCCGCCGGAGCAGTAGAGCTTGGCCCAGCAGTCCGCGCACTCGGGGCGGGCGTAGGCGTTGCAGGTCTTGAACTCGTCCCGGACCGCCGTGTTGGTCACCCCCTGCCAGATGTCCCCCAGCCGGTAGGCCTCCTCCCCCACGAACTGGTGGCAGGGATAGAGATCCCCCCAGGGGGTGACAGCCATGTACTCTGTGCCGGACCCGCAGCCGGAGATGCGCTTGTAGATGCAGGGGCCGTGGGCCAGATCCAGCATGTAGTGGTAGAAGGTGAAGCCCCGGCCCTCCCGCTCCCGCCGCAGCATCTCCTTGGCCAGGAGCTCGTACTGCTCCAGGACAATGGGCAGATCCTCCGCCGTCAGGGCGGCGGGATCGTCGGGGGCGCACACCACCGGCTCCATGCTCAGTTGATCAAAGCCCAGATCCGCCATGTGGAGCACGTCCTTGGTGAAGTCCGGGTTGGCGTGGGTGAAGGTGCCCCGCATGTAGTAGCCCTTTCCCCCCCGGCGCTCCACCAGCTTCTGGAATTTGGGCACGATCCGGTCGTAGCTGCCCCGGCCGGCACAGTCCACCCGCAGCCGGTCGTGGACCTCCTTCCGCCCGTCCAGGCTCAGCACCACGTTGTGCATCTCCCGGTTGGCAAAGTCGATCACGTCGTCGTCAATGAGCATGCCGTTGGTGGTGAGGGTGAAGCGGAACTTCTTCCCCCGGGGACCCTCCTGCTCACGGGCGTAGGCCACCAGCTCCTTGACCACCTCCCAGTTCATCAGGGGCTCGCCGCCGAAGAAGTCCACCTCCAGGTTGACCCGGTCCCCGGAGTTCTCCATGAGGAAGTCCAGGGCCCGCTTTCCCACGTCGAAGCTCATCAGCGCCCGCTGGCCGTGGTACTTCCCCTGGCTGGCAAAGCAGTAGGGGCAGCTGAGGTTGCAGGTGTGGGCCACGTGGAGGCACAGGGCCTTCACCACCGTGCTGCGGTTTTTGAAGTCAAAGGCCATGTGCTCGAAGGTGTCGGGGGTGTAGAGCTTCCCGGCCCGCTCCAGCGCCGCCACGTCGCCGATGCAGGCGCGCACCTCCTCCTCGTTCACGTCGGGCCGGCCGCCGTATTGGGCCAGGATGGCGGAGACGATCTCCTCCCGGGTCTTCTCCGGGTACAGGGCGATGATGTCGTAGGCCACCTCGTCCACCACATGGACGGACCCGGAGCAGGTGTCCAGGACGATATTGTAGCCGTTGAGCTTGTATTGATGCACCATTGTGGGCGTTCCTCCTCATCGTAGCTGCGCAGGAAAAGCGCCGCCCTGAAACCGGCGGCGCTCTCTCGATATGATGACCTTACTTGTTGGCGTTCTCGCAGGCCTGGTTGGCCACGCCGCAGGAGGTCTTGCAGGCAGACTGGCAGGAGGTCTGGCATTCGCCGCAGCCGCCGGTCTGTGCGCTCTTGTTCAGGTCACGGGTCTCAAGGGTCTTGATGCGTTCCATAGTTGTATTCTCCTATCCTGCCGCCGCGTGATAAAAAGCGGCATATTTAACTAGGATAAGGATACCATATCGCGGCGTGGATGTCAAGAAATCCTTTTTCGGTCCGCCATACCGTCCCCGGAAAAACCAAATTGACGCAGGCGGGGTAAAATGCTATAATGTGCTATCTGACCATTTCAAATCGACCAGCGCGTGAAGGGAGCGGGAGCCATGGGAGAGACCGGAAAAACACAGCGGATCAGCCAAGAGGACATCGGGCGGCAGCTTCGCTTCTGCGAGAAGCTGAGGGAGCTGAACGAGGCCCGCCCCGGGGGGCCGCCTCTGGCCTGCGTCCAGACCTACGGCTGCCAGCAGAACGTGGCGGACAGCCAGCGGCTCATGGGGATGCTGCGGGACATGGGCTGCGGCTTCACCCAGGACCCCGGCCGGGCGGAGATCATTGTCATCAACACCTGCGCCATCCGGGAGAACGCGGAGAAGAAGGTCTTTGGCGTGGTGGGCCAGCTGGTCCACGCCAAGGAGCGCAATCCGGATCTCACCATCTGCCTGTGCGGCTGCATGGCCCAGCAGGAGACCGCCGCCGCCCGGATCAAGGCCTCCTACCGCCACGTGGATCTGGTCTTCGGCCCCCAGGCCCTGTGGCGGTTCCCGGAGCTGCTCTTTGAGGTCCGCACCCGCCATAAGCGGGTCTTCTCCATCGCCCAGGAGCGGGGCGCTATCGCCGAGGGCCTGCCTGTGGTCCGGGAGAGCGGTGTGAAGGCCTGGGTGTCCATCATGTACGGGTGCAACAACTTCTGCTCCTACTGCATCGTCCCCTATGTCCGGGGCCGGGAGCGGAGCCGGGAGGCGTCGGACATCCTGGCCGAGGTCCGCTCCCTGGTGGAGGACGGGGTGCGGGAGATCACCCTTCTGGGCCAGAACGTCAACTCCTACGGCAAGGATCTGGAGAGCCCCATGGACTTTGCGGACCTGCTGGCGGAGATCGACGCTATCCCCGGGGACTACCTCATCCGCTTCATGACCAGCCACCCCAAGGACGCGGGCCAAAAGCTCTTCGACACCATGGCCCGCTGCGCCCATGTGGCCAAGCAGCTTCACCTCCCGGTGCAGTCCGGCAGCAGCCGGGTGCTGCGGGCCATGAACCGGGGCTACACCCGGGAGCAGTACCTGGAGAAAGCGGCCTACGCCCGCAGCGTCATGCCGGAGCTGGTGCTGACCAGCGATATTATCATCGGCTTCCCCGGGGAGACGGAGGAGGAGGCCATGGAGACCATCTCCCTCATCCGGGAGGTCCGCTATGACGCCCTCTTCACCTTCATCTACTCCCCCCGGCCGGGCACGCCCGCGGCCAGCCTGCCGGACACGGTAAGCCGGGCGGAGAAGCAGGTGTGGTTTGACAAGCTCCTGGAGGAACAGAATCGGATCTCCGGGGAGCTCCACCGGGCCTACGTGGGCCGCCGGCTGCGGGTGCTGGTGGACGGGGAGAGCGGCGATGAGCAGTGGCCCCTGTCCAGCCGGACCCACGGCGGCAGGCTGGTGCATCTGCGGGGGGACGCGTCTCTGATCGGGCAGTACGTGGACGCGGAGATCCTGGACAGCAACACCTGGGCCCTCTTCGGGGCGGTATGAGCCCGGAGATGGATTATTCTATATTCAAAAGGGTGAAGCGGCGCAGCAGGGCAATGGTCTCGGAAAATCTGCGGCGGTTTACTATGGCGGTGAGGGCGTTTTCCTGATCCTCGTACAGTATCAGGAGCTGACGCTGCCGAGGTGTCATAGTGGCCAGCAGGGCCCTCTCTATCCTATCACGCGCATCCTTCTGCTGCTGGTAGCCATCGTCGGTAAGCAGTCTTTCATACTCTCTGTCCAGGAGATATTCATAGAGTAGATCGGTTAATGAATTCATGGATATGGCCTCTGCGAATGTTTGTGCGTTCTTCTCGTCAGTATATCACGTTTATACATTCGTGTCAAGACCAGAAAGGCATTATTATGAAGTTAAACGAAAATCTCATCCAACTGCGGGCAGAAAAGGGGCTCTCCCAGGAGGCCGTCGCGCAGGCCGTCCGTATCAAGACGCGGACCTATCAAAATTATGAATATGGTCTGCGCCTTCCCACGCTGCCCACTCTGATTGCCCTTGCGGATTTATATGACATCAGCCTGGATGAGCTGGTGTGCCGGGAACGGCGGGCATAATCACATCTGAACAGAAATTGTCAAGGAGGGGCTATGACATTTTCTGAACACTTGGCCGCCTTGCGTCTTGGCCGCAGCCTGTCCCAGAAGGCGCTGGCACAGCAGCTGAAGCTTGGCCTGCACACCTATCAGCGCTATGAATACGGCGAGCGGGAGCCGGCGCTCTCCACCCTTGTGGCCATTGCCGACTTCTACGGCATGTCCCTGGATGACTTGGTGTGCCGTGAGCGGCGGGAGTGAGGCGCTTTTTATCCATTTTTAAGACAGACAGGCGGTCCTCCGGGGCCCCTGTCTGTTGCTTATTTTGCAAAGCCGGCAAATTCCCATTGCAGGACGGGCGAAAACCTGCCATAATAGGGGGAACTGAAGGAAAGAGAATGGACGGCATATGAGACGAATCTGTATCGGTATTCTGGCCCACGTGGACGCGGGGAAGACCACCCTGTCCGAGGCTGTTCTATATAAGACCGGCAGCATCCGGGCCCTGGGCCGGGTGGACCACCGGGACGCCTTCCTGGACACGGACCAGCTGGAGCGGCAGCGGGGCATCACCATCTACGCCAAGCAGGCGGTGTTCCCCCTGGGGGAGCAGGAGGCCACGCTGCTGGACACCCCGGGCCACGTGGACTTCTCCGCGGAGATGGAGCGCACCCTCCAGGTGCTGGACTGCGCCATCCTGGTCATCAGCGGCACGGACGGCGTGCAGGCCCACACCCGCACCCTCTGGCGGCTGCTGGAGCGCCACCGCCTGCCGGTGTTCCTCTTTGTCAACAAGATGGATCTGCCGGGGACGGACCGGGACGCCCTCCTCTCCGCCCTCCGGACCCAGCTGGGGGAGGGGTGCGTGGACTTCGGCGGGTCCCGGGAGGCCCTGCTGGAGGAGGCGGCCACCGCCGGGGAGGAGGCCCTGACGGAGTACCTGGACACAGGGGACCTCTCCCGGGACACCCTGGCCGGGCTCATCGCCTCCCGGGCCCTGTTCCCCTGCTGGTTCGGGTCCGCCCTGCGGCTGGAGGGGGTGGACCAGCTCCTGGAGGGGCTGGCCCAATACTGCCCCCGGCCCTCCTACCCGGCGGACTTCGGGGCCCGGGTGTACAAGATCGGCAGGGACAGCCAGGGGAACCGGCTCACCTATATGAAGATCACCGGCGGCCGGCTGGCGGTGAAGCAGCTCCTCACCGGCCTGGACGAGAGCGGCGAGATCTGGGAGGAGAAGGCGGAGCAGCTGCGGATCTACTCCGGAGTCAAGTACCGGACCGTGGACAGCGCGGAGGCGGGGACGGTCTGCGCCGTCACCGGCCTGACCCGCACCAGCTCCGGCCAGGGGCTGGGGGCGGAGGGAGCGCGGCCCCCGGCGGAGCTGGAGCCGGTGCTCAGCTGCCGGCTGCTGCTGCCCGAGGGCATGGACCCCCACACGGCCCTGGACAAGCTCCGGGCCCTGGAGGAGGAGGACCCCCAGCTCCACCTCCTGTGGAACCAGCGGGGACAGGAGATCCGCCTCCAGCTCATGGGCCCCATCCAGCTGGAGGTGCTGCGGCAGGTGGCGGCGCAGCGGTTCGGTCTGGAGGTGGACTTCGCCCCCGGGGACATCGTGTACAAGGAGACCATTGCCGCCCCGGTGGAGGGCATCGGCCACTACGAGCCCCTGCGCCACTATGCCGAGGTCCGGCTGCTGCTGGAGCCCGCCCCCCGGGGCACGGGCCTATGCTTTGACAGCGCGTGCAGCACGGACCGCTTTGACGGACACTGGCAGCGGCTGGTGCTCACCCATCTGGCGGAAAAGCAGCACCTGGGGGCGCTCACCGGCTCCCCCATCACGGACATGCGCATCACCCTCACCGCCGGCCGGGCCCACGTCAAGCACACCGAGGGGGGCGACTTCCGGCAGGCCACCTACCGGGCCGTGCGCCAGGGCCTCATGAGCGCCCGGAGCGTCCTGCTGGAGCCCTGGTACGACTTCCGTCTGGAGCTGCCCCCGGAGAACCTGGGCCGGGCCATGACGGACATACAGCAGATGGGGGGGAGCTTCGACGCCCCCCGGACGGAGGCGGACCGGGCCCTGCTCACCGGCCGGGCCCCGGTGTCGGAGATGGGGGACTACTGGCAGACCGTCACCGCCTACACCCGGGGACAGGGACGGCTGAGCTGCACCCTGGCGGGCTACGACGTCTGCCACAACCCGGAGGAGGTGATCTCCCGGCTGGGCTATGACCCGGAGGGGGATCTGGACAACTCCCCGGACTCCGTCTTCTGCGGCCACGGCGCAGGCTTTACGGTGAAGTGGGACCAGGTGCCCGCCTACGCCCACTCGGAGAGCCAGCTGGAGGAGGAAGCGCCGGAGGCCGGGGAGAGCCCGCCCGGCCCGGCGTCCGGTCCCCGGCCTGCGGCCCCCTACCCCTCCAGCCGGGAGGAGGAGAAGGCCCTCCAGGCCATCTTTGAGCGCACCTACGGCCAGGTGAAGCGGCGGGGACCGGACCCGGGGGCGGCCTTCCGTCCCCTGCCCTCCCAGGAGAAGCGGACCGTGCCGGACCGGCCGGCGGGGCCGGAGTATCTGCTGGTGGACGGGTACAACATCATTTTCGCCTGGGACGAGCTCAAGGACGCGGCCCGGGACAGCCTGGAGGGGGCCCGGCACCTGCTGATGGACCTGCTGTGCAACTACCAGGGGTACAAGCGGTGCGAGGTGATCCTGGTGTTCGACGCCTACAAGGTAAAGGGGAGCCCGGGGAGTGTGGAGCACTACCGGAACATCCACGTGGTCTACACCAAGGAGGCGGAGACGGCGGACGCGTATATTGAGCGGGCCACCTACGAGATCGCCCGGGAACACCGGGTGCGGGTGGCCACCTCGGACAATCTGGAGCAGCTCATCATCCTGGGCCACGGCGCGGTCCGGGTGTCCGCCCGGGAGTTCCACCAGGAGATCGAGGCCGCCGAGGGCCGCATCGGGGAGATCATCCAGCGCAACAACCTCCACGGCCGGTCCTTCCGCCAGTTGCGCCACCAGCTGAAGGAGAAATAGAAAAAGGCGGGCCGTCCCATCCGGGGCGGCCCGCCTCAGCCTATCAAAAAAGCCCTCCGCAGGAGTTTCGCGCCCGCAGGCGCGAAATAAATTCAGATCGTTTTTCTCGCGGCGTGTACGTGAGAAAAACACTTTCCACGGAGCGAGCGTCGAGCTGTACGCCAAAGGCGTACAGCGAGGCGCAGAGCGGAGTGAAGACCCACTCAAAAAAGTGGCGAAGCCACTTTTTTGACAGGCAACGGCGGGCCGTCCCATCCGGGGCGGCCCGCCGTTACCATGTATTTACTTGTGCTTTCCCTGGAAGAACAGGGCCAGGGTGCCGGGGCCGGAGTGATTGCCGATCACCGGGCCCACGTAGTTGATCTCCAGCCGCTCCACAGGGTACTTGGCCTTGATGGCCTCGCCAAGGGCCACAGCCTCGTCCTCACAGTCGCCGTGGCTGATGAACACCACCGAGGGGTCCTCCACCAGCTCGTCCATCTTTTGCAGCAGGGCGTTGACCGAGGCCTTGCGGCCCCGGACCTTGTCCAGCGGGATCAGGTGGCCCTCGCCGTCCACGTGGAGCACGGGCTTCATTTGCAGCATGGTGCCGAACAGGGCCGCCGCCGCAGACACCCGGCCGCCCCGCTTGAGGTGGTTGAGGTCGTCCACGGTGAACCAGTGGCAGATGTGGTCCTTCTTCTGCTCCACAAAGTCCCGCACCTCCTCAATGGTCCTGCCCCGGCGCTTCTCCTGGACCGTGAGATAGACCAGCAGGCCCTGACCCAGGGAGGCGGCCCGGCTGTCCACCACCAGGACCTTGCAATCTGGATAAGCCTCCTGGATCTCCTGGGCGGCGATGCAGGCGGACTGGTAGGTGGTGGAGAGGCCGGAGGAGAAGCTGACGCAGAGGATATCCTTTCCGGAGGCTGCGATGGGCTCCATGGCCTCGTGAAAGACGCCCACGCTGATGGCGGCGGTGGTGCCCAGGGAGCCGCTCCGCAGGCGTTGGTAGAACTCATCGGGCTGAATATCCCGGTGGTCCGGGTAGTCGAAATATTCCTTTCCCTCCATCACAAAGGACAGGGGAAGGAGGGAGAGCTCCAGCTCCTCCACCATCTGGGCGGAGAAGTCGCAGCAGCTGTCGGTGAGGATGACAAAATCGCGCATGGCATGCTCCTTTCTCATTGCGGGCGGTACAAAATAAACAGCCGAAACGGCCGGATCTTTACAACCTATATTATAGCACTTTTTTTCCGCCGCGCAAGGGGAAATCTGGCAGGGAGCGCAATTCTTGGAAAGAGCGGCCTAAAGAATGACCTCCATGCCGGTTTTCTGCACCTGGAGGCCGCAGCGCCGGTAGAAATCCATGGCCGTCTGGTTGCAGGCCCACACGTTCAGCGTCACGTTGTAGCACCCCCGCTCCCGGGCCAGGGCCAGCGCCGCCTGATACAGCCCGCTTCCCTCGTGCTGGCCCCGGCAGGACTGATCCACGCACAGATCGTCCAGGTACAGGGTGGTCATGTCCGGGCGGACGCGCTCCCCCCGGTGGACCTGGAGAACGCAGAAAGCGTAGCCCACCACCCGGTCCTCCCCGTCCGCCGCCACCAGAATGGGGCGATTCTCGTCGCGCAGAAGGTCCAGCAGCTGCCCTCGGTCATACTTCTGGCCGCCGGCCCGGAAGAGGTCCGGTCGGCCGGCGTGGTGGACGTTGCAGACCTGGACCAGCAGCTCCTCCAGGCGGGGGATATCCCGTTCCTGGGCATATCGTATGTTCATCTCTCGTCCTCCTTGTCTGTTTTTGGGGGGATCAGGCCGCCGATGAGCTCCATCACCGCCGCTCCCCCCAACAGGATCCCCGCCGCCGTGGGCACCCAGCTCACGCTCCCCGGTACGCTCCGCCGGCCCGGGGGCGGCTCCTCCAGGGCCTGGCACCAGACCGGCTCCTCGGGGCTGTACACCACCTTCAGATGCCTGATCCCCCGCCGCCCCAGCTCCCGGCGCATCACCCGGGCCAGGGGACAGCCCCGGGTCTTGGACAGGTCCGTCACCTCCAGCAGGGAGGGGTCCAGCTTGTTCCCCGTGCCCAGGGCGGAGAGGATGGGGATGCTCCGCGCCTGGGCCTGACAGATGAGATCCACCTTGCAGGACACCAGATCAATGCAGTCCACCACGCAGTCGTAGCTGCCCCAGAACCGCTCCCGGTCCGCGGCGGCGTAGGTCCCCACCAGGGGGTGGACCCGGCAGTCCGGGTTGATGTCCCGGGCCCGCTCCGCCATAACCTCCGCCTTGGGCCGGCCCGCTGTGGAGGACAGGGCCCCCAGCTGGCGGTTGATGTTGCTCAGGCTGTACACATCCCGGTCAATGAGGGTCAGCTCCCCCACCCCGGACCGGGCCAGCACCTCGGCGGCGCAGCTGCCCACGCCCCCCAGCCCCACCACGCACACGTGGGCCCCGGCCAGCCGGTCCATGGCCGCATAGCCCAGCAGCATCTCGCTGCGCAAAAATCGTTCGTTCATGAATGCACCTTGTTTAGTAGTCATTCTTTTCTTTTATAAAAGAAAAGAATCAAAAGAAAATTTTAGAACCCTGGCCCTGGTAGTGCCGGCAGAAAAGCCGGTCCCGGCGTACCGGGACCGGCTGGCTGCACAGCAATTATCCGATCTGGTTCATGCCCTTCTCGTCCATCTGGGCAGTGACGCTGTCCCGGACGCTGTTCTGCCAATCAGCCGCGTCCCGGGTAATCATATCGTTCTCACAGGCGTAGTGCCAGTACTGGGTGTCGCCGTAGCCCACAAAGTATATGACGTGGGCCCTGGGGGTCCCGGTGGATGCGTCGTAGACAATGCCCGTGTCCCCGCTCTGGCGGCCGGGCTCATAGCACCAGTCCTGGAAGGCGGCCACCATGGTGTTCTTGGCCACGTTCTCGTACAGACCGCCGTTGGTGTTGCTGCCGGGGTCCTTGGAGTTCTGGTTGGCCAGGGAGGCGAAGCCGTCCTCCGTGCCGTCCCAGCTGTCCAGGATCTCCTGGGCCTTAGCCCGCAGCTGCTCCTCCGTGGCCTCCTCGCCCTCGCCCAGGTTCAGGCTCTCGGCGGTCACCAGAATGTGGCGCACGCTGTAGTCCAGGGCCTCGTCCCGCTGGCGGCTGTTGAAGACCGCCACATAGTAGCTGCTGCCGCTGGTGTTCTCCAGCACTGCGGCGTCGCCGGCGCGGCGGGCGCTGTCGTAGAACCACTCGCCGTACACGGCCCCGGAGGCGGAGATGGAGGTGGAGTAGGACGCGCCGTTGCGCTCCGCCAGGCTCTCCAGATCCTCGCCCTCCTGATAGGCGGCCAGGATGGCGTCGGCGGTCTCCTTGGCCGCGGCCAGGGCGGCGGCCTTCTCCTCGTCGGTGGCCTCAATGGCGTTGCCGTCGGCGTCGGTCTTGGCCTCCGGCAGGCCGGAGACGGTGACATAAGCGCCGTCAATGAGATCGTAGGTGTCCTTGTTCTCCTCGTAGTAGGAGGTGATCTCGTCCTCGCTGTAGACAAAGTTCTCGTCCGCGTACTGGTTAGCGTACTTGGTGGCCAGGAGCATGTCCTTGGCGCAGGACTCATAGATGGAGGAGGTCATGGTAGCCCCGTAGACGGCGTTGAGGTACTGCTTATAGGAGTAGCCGTTCTGGGCGGCGGAGGACTTCATGGAGCTGATGGAGGCGTCCAGGGAGGCCTGATCCTCCTCGTCCAGGGTAAGACCCGCCTGATTGGCCGCAGCCACGGCGGCATGGACAAAGCGCATGGTGTCCACGGCCTGCTCCTTGAAGTAGTCGTCCCAGGTCTGGTCCTCGGTGTAGCTCTGGCTCTTCAGGGATACGTTGGTGTTCAGCATGCCCAGGGCGGCGTAGATAGAGCCCATTTCGCTGTTGAGGAAGTTCTGGTAGGACTGCCAGTAGTAGTAGGAGGTCTCCGGCACGGTGTAGCTCTCCCCGTCGATGGTAACGGCGGTCTGGCGGCGCTGGATGACGCCGGAGTTGTACACCACCAGGGCGATGGCCACCACCACGAAGACGACGGCGATGGTGCCGTAGAGGATGTTGGATTTTCTTTCAGCAGCCCTCTGCTCCGCCGCGCGGGCGGCCTTGGGGTCCACCACGCCGCTGGACAGCAGCTCCTGACGCTTTTTCTTTTCTCTGGATGCGCTCATTTCTTGTTCATTCCTTCCAAAATTTTCTGCCCTCCCCGCCGGGCTGGGACGGCGATAGCTTTTGTTGTACGCTGGGGTCTCATTCACGGCTCAACGAACACTAGTATACTCGATTGCGCCCTATTTCGCAAGTAAAAGTTGCATCGCGGCTGTAAAATATTTATGAATGCCCGGCAAAGGGCGGAGGAGGGCCCGGCGGAGGTGTCCGCCGGGCCCGAATTGCCGGAAAATTATCCCTCGTACGTATTTTTTACCCGCTCCAGCCAGTTGGTGATCTCCAGGTGCTGGGGGCACTGCTGCTCGCACTGGCGGCAGCTGACGCAGCCCGAGGCCCGGCCCCGGCCCTCGGTGAGGGCCCGGTATTTCTCCCGGTCCGCCGGGCGGCCCTGGCGCATGGAGAGCTGGTCCTCATTGTAGAGAGAGAAGAGCTCGGGAATGGGGATCTGCCGGGGGCAGCCGTCGGCGCAGTAGCCGCAGGCGGTGCAGGCGATGACGGGGGCGGCGCTGATGATCTCCGCCGCCCGGGCCAGGGCCGCCAGCTCCTCCGCCGTCAGGGGCTCCGGCCCGGCCATGATGCGCGTGTTCTCCTCCAGCTGGGCCATGTCCGACATGCCGCTGAGGACCATGTCCACGCCCTCCAGGCCCGCAGCAAAGCGGAGGGCCCAGGCGGCTGGGGTCCAGTCGGGGTGGAGCCGGGCCAGCAGCTCCGCCGCCTCCTGGGGCAGACGGGCCAGCCTGCCCCCCTTCACCGGCTCCATCACCACCACGGGCTTGCCGTGGCGGCGGGCGGTCTCGTAGCACTTGCGGGACTGGACCCGCTCGTCCTCCCAGTCCAGATAGTTGATCTGGAGCTGGACAAACTCCGCCTCCGGGTGCTCCGTCAGCACCCGGTCCAGCACCTCCGCCGTGTCGTGGAAGGAGAAGCCCAGACGCCGGATTTTCCCCTCCGTCTTCATCCGGGAGAGGAAGGCGAAGGTGTCCAGGCGCTTGGCGGTCTCGTAGTTGGCCGCGTCCACGCAGTGGAGGAGGTAGTTGTCAAAGAAGTCCACGCCGCACTTCTCCAGCTGCTCCTGGAAGAGCTTCTCCTGGTCTGCGGCGGTATCTGCGGGCTTGAACCGGAACAGGGGCATCTTGTCCGCCAGGGTGAAAGCGCTCCGGTCATGGCGGCGGACCACCGCCTCCCGAACCGCGTGCTCGCTCTCCCCGCCGTGGTAGCCATAGGCGGTGTCAAAATAGGTGAAGCCCTGGGCCAGAATGGCGTCCGCCATGGCGCTCACCAGCGATACGTCGATCTGGCTGGTCTGCTTGGGGTCCAGCAGGGGCAGGCGCATCATGCCAAAACCAAGCTTGTGCATTATCGTTTCCTCCTCGTTCTCCCCGGGCCGGACCCGGGCGTTTACTGCGCTTATCATACAGGATATCCGGCAGTTTTGCAAGGAAATCATGGAGATCTATTTTATGAGGGGGATCCTGGGGGCGGGGGGAGGCGGCAGGCTCTGCCGATATCCCGCCGCGCGGAGAGAGAAAATCCCTACAGGCGGGGTGATCTTTTCACCACTTCAGAGGATCTCCGGAAAGCGGGAAGGGAGCGGCCCGCTGGCCGCTCCCTATATCGTCTCGTCGTGGTTTTCTTCCGCCGGCCGGGGGACATACCTCTGGAAAGCCCGCTCCAGGAAGAAGGAGGAGAGCAGGGCCGTCACCGCCGGCATGAACAGGGCCGGCCACCAGTTGGGGATGCAGAAAGCCGCCGTCTCCGCCACCAGAAGCGTCACCACCACCGTGGAGGGCAGATGGCGCACCGCCAGCTGGAGGGCGGTTGCAAACAGGTCCCGCACCCCGAAGGTGAATCGGCCCAGCAGGGGAAACAGCCAGCACAGCACGCCCGCCGGCAGGAGCAGGGCCGTGTAGTAGGCCCCGAAGAGCACGCCGGCGGCACTGGTGGAGGCGGCGTTGGCCCGCATCAGGGCGTATCCGCCGGCCAGCAGGGCCCCCGCCAGAAGGCAGATCAGGGTGGCCGCGCAGCCCACCCGCAGGTTCTCCCGCAGGGAGAGAAAATAGTACTTGAAGGCCCCGGACTCCCGGCCCCGGACGCACTTGACCACCGTATAGTAGAGTGCCGCCGTGGCCGGACCGATGGTCACCACAGGCAGGCACAGGAAAAGCCACAGGATGGACAGGCCGCACACGTCCACCAGGGTGCTCAACGCCGCCCATATCCCCCGCTCGGGGTTAAAAAATCCGCCCATTTACAGCACCTTCTTGGCCAGGGCCTTGCCCACAGACTGGCGGCACTGCTCCGCCCCCTCGGGGTCCCGGCGGGAGAACTCGGTGAGCAGCACGTCCACCACGTAGAGCTGAGCCACCAGGGCGGCGGTGGAGCCGAAGCGCAGGGGCTGCTCGTTGGGCCCGCACAGCAGGAGGGCGTCGGCGTAGGCGCTGGCCGGGGAGTTGAGGAAACGGGTGACCAGGATGAGCCGCGCGCCCCGGCGGCGGATGATCTCCGCCGCCTCCAGCACCTCGTGGGTGGCGCCGGAGTAGGAGAAGTAGAGGACCACGTCCTCCGGCGAGAGGGTGGAGAGGGCCACGGTCTGGAGGTGGGCGTCCTGGATGGTCTTAAACTTGGGGGAGGTGGTGGAGAACTGGGCCCAGGCGGCCAGGGACACCACGGAGTGGTTCCCCTGCCCCAGGCACAGCACCTGCCGGGCGGCCAGCAGCAGGTCCACGGCCTGGGTCACCGCAGGCTCGGCCAGCATGTGGTAGGCTTTGCCCAGGGTGTCCTGGGCGGAGCGGAGGACCTTGCTCATCACCGCGCTGGTGGAGTCGTCGGGGAGGACCTCCCCGGCGGCGCGCTGCTCCATGTCCGGGGCGGCCAGCAGGGAGGCCCGGGCCAGCTCCAGCTTGAAGTCGTTGAACCCTGCCAGCTTCAGCTTGCGGCAGAAGACGGAGATCGTGGACACCGCCACCTCGCACACGGCGCTCAGATCGGTGATGCTGATGTACTGGGTCTCCGTCTGGTGCTCCAGCACGTAGTCCACAATTTTCCGCTCAGAGCGGGTGAAGTTTTCATATTCCTGCAGCATAAGCGCCACGATATTCTTTCCCACGGCTGTCCTCCCACGGACCTAGTTTTTATGGAACTATACAAATTATAATATATATTGGCCGGTTTTGCAACATATTTGGTGGGATTTTTGAAATCTCTCCTGGCATTTCCCGGGCAGGCGGCCCCGGAGGGGCGGCGAAAAAAATTGCACCGTCAAAAAAATGACAGTGCAATCAAATGGAGCGGGCGACGGGGCTCGAACCCGCTACCTCCACCTTGGCAAGGTGGCGCTCTACCAGATGAGCTACGCCCGCAGAACACAATGTATTATAGCAGACATATCCGCCGGTGTCAAGAGGGAATTTTCATATAGATCCCTCCGTTTCCCGTCTATTTCACAAAACAAGTTGAACCTCGGGGCGGCCCATGCTATAATAGAACACCTATCAAAAATCGGAAGACGGAGGAATCCGCATGACAGACCTACAGGACAAGCAGACGCGCCCCACCCTGGAGGAGATCGGGGCGTACGTCAGAAACCCCCTCTTTGCCCGCTTCTGCCGGGAAATCCAGGAGACCCACCAGTGCGCGGAGAAGATCGAGTACAGCGCGTGCAGTCTGGCCCCGGGCTGGAACGTGAAGTTCAAAAAGGCGGGAAAGACCCTGTGCACCATCTACCCCCACGAGCAGTATTTCACGGCCATGGTGGTGGTGAGCCGGAAGGAAAAGGCGGCCGTCGAGGCCCTGCTGCCCTCCTGTGCGCCGGCCCTTCGGGAGCTGTACCGGGAGACCCGGGAGGGGAACGGACAGCGGTGGCTGATGATCGACCTGGAGGACGAGGGGCCCCTCTACCGCGACGCGCTCCGCCTCATCCAGCTCCGCAGGAGCGCCGTTTGACCCGCTGCGGCGAAATTCCCTTGCTATTGCCCCATAAATTTGTTAAACTAGAGAAAAGTAGACGCAACCGGAGGAACCTATGGCATCTGAAAAAGCAAAAAACTACGGCAACCAGTCCATCAGCGCCCTGAAGGGGGCGGACCGTGTCCGGAAGCGGCCCGGGGTCATCTTCGGCTCCGACGGGCTGGAGGGCTGTGAGCACGCCGTTTTTGAGATCCTCTCCAACGCCATCGACGAGGCCAGGGAAGGCCACGGCGATTTGATCACCGTCACCCGGTACGAGGACAAGTCCATCGAGGTGGAGGACTTCGGCCGGGGCTGCCCGGTGGACTGGAACGAGGCGG
>ERZ777011.1744-NODE-1744-length-20906-cov-4.064026_pt1 | contig 20906 bp, 21 predicted proteins | sample MGYA00374964_ERZ777011 | MGnify/ENA primary metagenome ERZ777011 (study PRJEB29310, sample SAMD00008975) | mouse gut metagenome | study: EMG produced TPA metagenomics assembly of the Metagenome analysis of fecal microbiota from mouse which was promoted... | reverse complement strand
AGCATGAAGGTTGGCGCCAGCGTGGTAGCGGCGCGCCGGGGCGGCCTTTCTTCCCGACGTTCCCAAGTATGCCACCCGCAACGCGGTCCTTTATTCTCAAAACGGCGGCGGCAAGAGTCTGATTGAGAATTTTGCCGGTACATTCGGAGAAATCTTTGACGCCTCCGTTCACAAGATTACGAATGTGATCGAGCCGGGCAGGATAACCATCGGCGGCATCGACTTTGTCATTAAGGAAACAGAAGAAGCTTTTGATGTGGAAATACCGGAAATCAACGCAGTGTATACTCATATGCTGGGGCATGACTGCCACTCCATTGTTGCAGGCGCAGGCCATGCAGACGCAATGATTGCAGAGCTTGGCAGCTACATTGATAAGGGCTATGACCTGATCCTTACCTCCCACTATACCCCTGAGGATTTGAAGGATGCCCGGACAAAGATTGATTATCTGGAGAATCTTAAGAAAATTGCCGCAGAGGTTCGGAATGCAGACGAATTTAAGACGGAGGTTGGCAGGCAGTATCCGCAGTACAGCGGCCAAAATTACCTTGATATGACGGCAGGCTTCTTTTTCGCATAACCGGGTGGCGTGAAAAGTACTTCTCAAGCTCACGCCGGAAGGCGTTTTGCCAAGAAGTACTTTTCACAGGCCGGTTTGCCGGCTTTGGGATGTGTGATTCCGCGGAGCGGCATCATGGAGGGCAGCTTAATTGGAGGGGGCAAGTTTGAGATGACACAAGCAGAAAAGAGAATTTATTTAATCAAGGCACTTCTGGGGGAACAGCCCCAATATGCGGACATTCCCATTCCTGCCAATGAGGGGGAACAGAAAAAGCTTCTTCGTTCCCTGTTCAATATCCGTATGCCGAACCCTGTATCCGGGGAATTTCTACAAATACAGGACCAGTATTTGCAGGAGGAAACCGCACAAAAGGGGATTACGGATATTACTGACCTGCAGCCTGTGCGGAATCGAATCTATCTCTGGCAGGGGGATATTACCACGCTTCGGTGTGACGCCATTGTCAATGCGGCGAACGGCGCCCTGTTAGGCTGCTTCATTCCCTGCCACGGGTGCATTGACAATGCCATCCATTCCGCCGCAGGGGTACAGCTGCGGCTGGAATGCGCCCGCATTATGGATGGGCAGAAAACAGAGGAGCCTGCGGGAAAGGCAAAAATCACAAAAGCTTACAATCTTCCCTGCCGTTATGTGCTTCACACGGTGGGGCCGATTGTCCGTGGGAAGGTTACACGGCGGGATTGTGACCTGCTGGCGGACTGTTATCGTTCCTGTCTGGAGCTGGGGGCGGCACATCAGCTGAAAAGCATTGCCTTTTGCTGTATTTCCACGGGAGAGTTTCATTTTCCCAATGAAAAGGCTGCTGAAACAGCAATCCGGACGATAGAGGACTGGCAAAAAAAGAATCCGCACAGCACGATGGAGGTGATTTTCAATGTGTTTAAGGACAGCGACTATGAAATCTATCAACGACTGCTGGGGTAAAGCGGAAATTTGTGCACCAGTAGCAGAATATGAAGAAAGGCGGTGCGCATAATGTATGGCTGGAGTACTTCCAAAGCAGGGGACACGCCAAATGGCTTTGACAGGCTGCGTGAGGCCCTGGACAAAGCGGATGCCGTAGTGATCGGTGCTGGTGCAGGTCTTTCTGCTTCCGCGGGCTTTACTTATACAGGAGAACGTTTTGAAAGATACTTCCATGACTTTGCGGAAAAGTATTATTTCAGGGATATGTATTCCGGCGGGTTCCACCCATATGATACCCTGGAAGAACATTGGGCATACTGGAGCCGGTATATTTATATCAACCGGTATATGGATGCCCCGAAGCCAGTCTACCACAAGCTGTACGGCCTGGTGAAAGACAAGGATTATTTCGTGCTGACAACGAATGTAGACCATTGCTTCCAAAAGGCAGGATTTGATAAACACCGGCTTTTTTACACACAGGGAGATTATGGGCTGTTCCAGTGCAGCAGGCCGTGCCATCAGAATACTTACGACAATGAGGCTGTTATTCGGGAAATGGTTAAAGCGCAGGGCTATGGTATTGATGCTGACGGTGCGTTGATCCTGCCGGAAGGCGCATCACCAGAAATGGTAGTTCCGTCAGAGCTTGTTCCCCATTGCCCGAAGTGCGGGGAGCCCATGAGCATGAACCTCCGGACAGACCATACTTTTGCAGAGGATGGAGGGTGGCATCTGGCTTCGGAGCGGTACGCAGAATTCTTACGCAGACACCAGAATATGAAAGTGCTGTTTTTAGAGGCAGCAGTCGGATTCAATACACCGACAATTGTAAAATACAGCTTTTGGCGCATGACCCACGAATGGAAAGATGCCGTTTATGCCTGCCTGAACAAGGGAGAGGCATATGTACCTGATGAAATAGAAAAGAAAACCATTTGTATCAACGGAGACATTGGAGAAATTTTGGACTGGCTTTAATTCCAGGCTGATGTCCGGCGAAATATCCGCTTACTTGAAGCAAAACTGCATAGGAGCGTAAAATTGACTTTGCGGCAGGGGTGTCTGAACGGTTATGGATATGCTGACAATGGGAAAAATCAAAGTGATTCATGATTGCACTTTTTTGCCGCAAAGAGTATAATAACAGTAACATATTAATCGGCAGAACAGGACGGAAAGGAGGAAGTATGGGAATTGGCAGTGTAAAGGTGCCGGGCGCAGCCATGGACAGGCAGAGAGAACCAGTTCAACGGGAGAAAACGGTTCAGCAGGAGAAGGCGTCCCGGCAGGGGAAGACAACTCCGCAGAAGGCGGCCCAGCCTGTGGATGCCGTCAGCAGGAATATTCAGAATGAGATTTCCGAGGTGCAGCGGCAGAAACAGGGACTTTCTTCAAAACGGGAGATGCCTGCTGACGAGCGGTCCGAGAAGAAGCAGGAGCTTCAGCATGAGCTGAGTACCCTTAATACCCGCTTAAGGCAGCGTCAGACGGAGGTTCAGAGAGAACAGAACAGAGAAGGCCGCTCGGAGGAGCTGTCTGCGGAGGATACAAAGGGGCAAAAGAGCCGGATTCAGGCAGAGGAAGAGAAGAAGGCTGTGCCGGTTGCGGAAACCGCGGAAAAGAGAGGTACGGAGAAGAGCCCGGATGGGGAAACAGGGAAGGAAAGCATTCAGGCAGTAGACCCCAGGGGTGTGAAGGAAAACATTCGGGCCACGAGTCAAAAGAGTGAGAAGGAAAGGGGACAGGGGGTAAGCCCCAGGGACGAGAAGGAAAACCGGCAGACGGTAAGCCCCAGGGAAGAGAAGGACAAGGAAGAGAAGCTCGGCGGTACTGACTTTACCCGGGACGAATTACATTCCGTCGCGGCAGGAAGCATTGCCAAAGAGCAGACAAGGCGGCGGAATGCGGTCATATCCAGAATGGAAGGCGGTATTGTGCTCCTCAGGGGAGAAATCAGGCAGGATGAGCTGCGGGGCGGCAGTGCAGACGGGAAACGTGCCGAGCTGAAGGCACGTCAGGAGAAGCTGCGAAATGCGGCATCCGGTATTCCGGCCATAAAGGGTCCCTCTGCAAAGAAGGATGAAATGATTCGTAAGCCAGGCGGAATAAAGGCAGAAACCGAGCCCGGTGAGGTAAAGAGAAGTCTGGACGGGGTTGTGGTGATAACGCATAATGCTCCATGGAATCAAATCGGATAACAAAAGGCCTTCAAAGCAGGCAAGGTAAGTGATTTCTGCCTGTTTTGAGGGCATTTTTGAGCAAAGGAGAAGGCAGTGGATATAAGGACATACCTTAATTTTCTGGAGGTGGCGGAGAAGCTGAAATGCAATACGCGCCATTCCTATACATCTTCGGGACGGCCGGAGAGCGTGGCGGAGCACAGCTGGCGGCTGGCGCTGATGGCATATCTGGTCAAGGACGAATTTCCGGAGGTCAATATAGACAGGGTCATTCAGATGTGCCTGTTTCATGATATGGGTGAGGCCGTTACCGGAGACATCCCCTGTTTTGAAAAGACGGATGGGGACGAGGCGGTGGAGGAGGATGCAGTGGCCGGGCTGGTCAGACTGCTTCCGCAGCCCTACAGACAGGAGACGGCGCAGCTGTTTGCGGAGATGGGAGAGCTGCGGACGGCAGAGGCCAGGCTGTATAAAGCATTGGATAAGCTGGAAGCCCTGATACAGCATAACGAGGCGGATCTTTCCACCTGGATTCCGCTGGAATATGACCTGCAGATGACGTATGGAACGAAGGAGTGCGACTTTGCAGAGTATTTGAAGAGGCTGCGGGATGTGGTGAGAGAGGATTCCAGGGAAAAGATAGCGGCGTCAGGACAGCAGCCTTCGGCAGGCGGAAGAGGGTGAAGGAGGAGGATCAGGATGTGTGAAATAACAGTATGGATTGAGAAAACGGCAGCATTTCTGCAGGCATCCTTTGACAACGGCCCGTGGATGAAGGAGCATCCTTTGGAGAAAAGCTACCGGCTGGAGCATTCTTTCCGGGTGGCTAATGCAGCAAGGCTGATTGCAGAGGGGGAAGGGATGGATGTGGAAGGCCTGGTGATCGCAGGCCTGCTGCATGACGTTTCCTATAGTGAGGAATGGGGCAGCGGGGAGGAATGGGGGAATCACGGCAGGCGTTCCGCGCAGATTGCAAGGCCCTTTCTGGAGAGCCTGGGCATGGAGGCATCCCGTATTCAGGAAATCTGCTACGGCATTGCCATACATGTGGACGGTAAGGCGGATTTTCCGGGGGAAGCTACGGCCTTTGCCCGGAGTGTAAGCGAGGCGGATGACGTGGACCGTTTTGATGTATATCGCATTTATGAAGGAATGCAGTTTAACAGGTTCAGTGAGAAATCCCTGGAGGAAAAGGAAATCTGGCTGGCGGAAAAGCTGAGATGGGTGGAAGCCCGCCTGGCCGAAGGGACGGCTACGGAGACAGCCAGGCGGATGCTGGCGGAGCGGCTGAACTATCAGAAGGATTTTTACAGCAGGCTGCAGGAACAGCTTGGTAAGAGCCGGCTGTAGCAGTTTGAAATGGAAGTATGCAAAAATTTGTTTTAATATGATTGGAGATAGCGATATAATAAAGCTGAGCATTTTACTTTATTACGCCGGGAAGTACGCGCAGGGGGACGGTTCAGGCAATTTTCTTATATCTGTATCGAAAACCGTGAACAAATCCATGTAGGTATATGTATAGTTAGCGGAGAGGCTTTCTACAGGAGACCAGTAATATGAAAAAATATATCTTATTGATGTTATCGGGAGTGCTTCTGCTTTGTTTCCTCCTTACTGCCTGCGGAGGGAAGAGGGATACGTCGGATGAAAGCGTCTGGCGGGGGATGGCGCCGGAAGACGACCTGACGGCCCTGGCGGAAAGGACGGAGTACTATGACTTCAGGGTGGAAACGGAAGCTCCTTTTGACCTGGGGCTGTGGGAGCAGAACGACCAGGAGCGGGGAGTGGGGGACACCATAGCCGGGGGAGGGACGTTTTACCTCCCTTTAAGTACGCAGTTCTGGAAGGGGGAACCGGTACAGCTCTGGGCGGAAGCGTCTCCGGGGGGCGTGAATGTGCGGCTGTACAGGGCGGATGGGAGCGAGGAGCTTCTGCTGCAGGATGCGCCGGAGCAATATTGTATATACGAAAGAATTTCCGATAAGTATGAATGGTATATGGATAAGGAGGGCGATTTCTACTGCTATCGTACCAATTATGTTTTTTCAAAGGATACCGGCGATGCCAGCCTGCCCCAGATAACGATTGTACGCATTCTGGCCTCGGGCGGGGTTCTTTATGAAGCAGTAACGGAGCCGGGGATTTCCATAAGGGACTTTTGTCAGACGGAGGACGGTCGGGTCTACCTGCTGCTGCAGGAAGAGGAGGAAGAGCAGATCCGGCTGGCGGAGCTGGATCCGTCCACAGGGAGAATCCTTTCAGAGTCTGTGACAGAGCTCCCTTTTCAGCGGGATTTTCCGGCAGTTTTGGGAAGTAAGGGGGATTCCCCGGCTGTGCTGGGCTATTGTAATGAGGACGATAACCTGAGAGTAGTTGCCGTGGACGAAACAGAGGGCGGGGCAGTTCCGGTTCTGTACTTTGCCGGAACCTCCTATGGAAGGCATATTGACATGACGCAGCAGGACTTTCGGATGCCGGAAACCGGCAGGGTAGAGATTCTGCAGTCCGATGCCGACGGAGCGGATTGTCTGCTGGAGCGGCTGCAGATGGAGAAGGTGGAACGGATTCCCATTGTAGTGCGGGCGGGCACTTTGGTTTTTGATGACTTCAGGAAAGCGATTGCCTTGTTTAATCAGAAAAACAGTTCTTACCATGTGATCCTGGAGGAATGTGTGAATCAGGAGAATCTGGAGGACTTTGCCCGGCTGACCAGCGTGCAGATGAACGCCGGCAACGGGCCGGACCTTCTCTATGGCAGTGACCTGATGGCGGATTATGTCAGCGGGATGTTGGAGAAGGGGGCGTTGGAGGACCTGAAGCCTTATATGGAAGCTGACGGCATCCGGGAAGAGGACTATTTCCCTCTGGTTTTTTCCGCCTGGCGGCAAGGGGAGAAGATCTATGGGGCAGTTTACCGGACATGGATCTGGCAGAGGACGATCCGGGAGGAAGTACTGGGAAGCCGGAATACGCCGGATATGGAGACCCTTGTGGATGCGCTGCTTGCCAGAGAAGGGGAATGCCTGTATGCAAGCGGGTATGGGGCGGATCAGGTGCTGCAGGAATGGCTGGAATGGACGGAAAGCCTTTGGGGGATGGTTGATTGGGGGCAGGGCAGCTGCAATTTCGATACGGAGCTGTTCCGAAAGATGTTGGAGGCCGCCGCACGCTACGGAGATGACGGGCGTAAGTCCCCGACGCTGGCGGTAGCAGGCGGGAACAGCTTTCAAAATGTGTTTACGTTTTCCCATTCGGCAGGGCTGGAAGCAAAGGGAGAGGTGATCTGCGGCCCTCTTTTCGATGATGGCTGCTATGCAGATGCCGATTCTTATGCTATCTTGGCGATTAATGCAAACTCTGTTCATAAGGATGGCGCCTGGGAGTTTATCCGTTTCCTGCTTGGGGATGAGATCCAGGGCGTGTCTTCCGATACGGTCTCCATGCTCATGGGGAGTGCACCCGTGAACAGGGAGTATTTCAGGGAATGGACAGAGTATACTATCACGAAGGGAACCCGGCGGGAAGCAGGGATGGGATACTTGAATGTACCGTATGAAGGGGTGGTGGTTTCGGAGGAATGGAAGGCCGAGTATATCAATGCCATCGAAGAGGCGCGTTACCAGCCTGTCCGGACTGCATTCGTTCTGGAAATAATCCTCAATGAGGCAGAGGAATATTTTAAGGGGTACAAGAGTGCGGAGGAGGTAATCGAGGTGATTAACAATCGGGTGCAGCTTTACCTGGATGAAAATAAATAGGAGGATTGCCGGCCCGACGTGAGCAAGCTCCCGCGGGCAGGCTATGCAGAAGGTAGCAGCAAGCAGGTGAAATAGTTCAGCCATGCCATTCGTAAATTGTCGGGAAAGGGATTCCGCCAATTTACTCATGACGGGCGTCCGCCCTATAGAAAAGATAGCATAGCCGGCCCGACGTGAGCAAGCTCCCGCGGGTTGGCTATGCTATCTTTTCTGCATGGCTGAACTATTACTCAAAATGTCAAGTATTCTGCAGGCAGCTCTGGTATAATGACTTTACGGTACCGAAGTGTAAAAGGAATGAAACTTTTAATCCGAAGCGGAAGGGCGGGGAATTATATGCAGAACATTGAGTTGTTGGTGGCATCCCTGGAATATATGGAAAACCATCTGAGTGATGACATCCGGACAGAAGATTTGGCGGCTGCATGCTTTTGCTCCAGGTCTACTTTGGAAAAAATGTTTCGCTGTGTGAACAACATTTCCGTTCATGAGTATATTGTGCGGCGGAGAATGATGCTGGCGGCCCGGGAGCTGTCTGCCAGGCAGGATGTGCCCATATTGGAGGTTGCGCTGCAGTACGGCTACAGCTCACACGAATCTTTTGCACGTGCATTTGAGCAGATATGGAACTGTAAACCCTCAGAATTTCGCAAAACGAAATACACTGAGCTGTTTCCGAGGTTTATTGCACCTCCGGAGAATGGAGACGAGTATATGATGCAGAGAAGACATGTGGACATCAGTGAATTGTATGATTTGTTTCAGGAGAGAAAGGGCTGCCTGTTTATATGCAGCGACATCAAGTATATGACGCGGATCAATGACATTTCAAGAAAGGCAGGGGATCTGGCGATCCTGGAGCAGATGCGCCGTCTGACCGCAGTGTCCGGGGAAGAGGATGTCGTGTTCCGTATCGGCGGGGACGAATTCTGCATTTTGACTGCCGGCAGTGACAGGGCATATGCAGAGCAGGTGGCAGAAAAGATCAGGGCGATGAACGGGCAGACCTTTGAGTACGAGGGAACACAGATTCCCCTGTCCCTCTATGCGGCAGTGGCCGATGTGCAGAGCGGAGCTCATTATGAAGAGTTGTTTGCGGGCCTGCACAATGCCATCAGGGAGTGTAAGCCGTATCAGGAAGAAAAGAAATGAAGAATTCCGGAAGTGTAAAAATGTGGCAGATAAGTACAAAAGGGGGTTAAGTTTTTTGATTTTCTCTCCGAAATAGAAGATAGAGAGCGTTGCGGATGCACGCTTGTATAGTAAACGGATTTACCGGCGGGTGAGCGCCGAAAAAGCAATGGAGGGCGAAAAATGGAGAAGATCGGAAGCTACGGTACTTATCAGAGCAGCATTTATGAGCAGAGGAAAATGGCTGCGAACAATCCTAAGCCTGGAGAGGCAAAGAATACATCCCAGGCTAAAAACGACAACCAGATAGAGTTGAGCAGTGCGGCGAAAAAGCTTTTGAAGGAGCTGCAGAAGACTTATGCCAATACCGATTTTATGGTTGCCAACTATGAGAACGAGGAAGAGGCTGCGGAATATCTTTCCAGAGGCACCAATACTTACGGGGTTCTGATGACTCCCGACGAGCTGGAGAAGATGGCGGCGGATAAGGATTATAAGCAGAAAAACCTTCAGAAGATAGATAATGCGCTGGCAAATCTGCGGGATATGAAGGATCAGCTGGGCGACGGGAAGGAAGAGGTTAAGCGTGTAGGCATGACCATCGGAGATGATGGGAAGATTTCTTACTTTGCGGAGCTGGAGAAGAGTACAGAGAAGCAGCGGGAACGTATCGAGAAACAGCGGGAAAATAAGAAAGAAGAAGCGGCGAAGGAGAAGAAAGAAGAGGGAGCATTCATTCGTGAAGGTGTGAAACGTACTACCCTGTTTGCCGATTCCGTGAAGGAGCTGAAGGACAAAATCAGCCAGGTGGATTGGAATGCGATTCATGATGACGGATACAGCACCAGAGGCAATCATTTTGACTTTACGGCCTGAAGGGATCAGCGTGAGCTGATTTGGAACTTCTAAAGCCACACAAACTGTTGAAACAGTTGGAAATCAGAATATAAGATGAGATTGGACGGCATTATGCACAAAATGCCGTCCGATTTTTATGCACAGTTTTCACAAAAAAATTAATAAATAAAAAAATTGACTGACATTTTAGGGATTAATCTGTTAAAATAAGGGTATAACAATAGTACAGGCAAAATCTGAGAAAGGAGAGCTCTTGTGTTTGAGGTAGGCGAATATGTGGTGTGTGGGAGCAAAGGAGTCTGCGTGGTAGAGAAGATTACGACTCTGGATATTGCAGGCGTGGATAAAGAGCGGCAGTACTATATTTTGAAACCGAAATATCAGTCGGGAAGTACGGTGTATGTGCCGGTGGATTCACCGAAGGATTCCCTGAGGCGTGTGATCCGGCGTGAGGAGGCACAGAAGCTGATTGACGCCATTCCTGATACCCCGCTGCTGAGCATAACAAACGATAAGCTGACTGAGCAGACCTACCGCGAGTGCATAAAGAGCGGAAGCTGTGAGGAGTGGGTCAGGGTCATCAAGACTGTCTGGAGAAGGAAGCAGGAACGTCTGCAGGCCGGAAGGAAGGTGACGGCAGTGGATGCCAAATATTCTCACCTGGCCGAGGAAAGCCTGTATGGCGAGCTGGCGGTGGCATTGGAGCTGAAACCGGATGAGGTGGGAGCTTACATTGCGGAAACAATAGCCGGGAAATAAAAAAGGCTTTACATTCCGCTGAAAATGTAATATGATAAATAATCATAAGTGCCTTGTAAATAAGAAGAAAGCGTGGAAGAGAACAGTAGAATGTCGGGCAGTCTCAGAGAGAACCGTCCGCCGGGAGACATGGCGGTGCTGGAAGCGGTTTGGCGGAAGACATTTGAAGACCGTCTCGGAGCGGCCTTAATACGGCCCGGCGGCTCCCGTTATGAGCAAATGAAGGTGGCAAAGCAGCCGGAGGCGCTTTGCAAGAAGGGTGGAACCGCGTTCGCATAGACGATACGTCCCTTGCAGTAGAAATATTGCAAGGGATTTTTTTATGTGCTACTTATGCACATTGTGCTATTTATGCACATTGCGCTGTTTATGCACATTGTGCTGTTTTTTGCGCATTGGACTGTTTTGTCATGTGCTGACCTGCACATTGTACGGCAGACCAGAGCTTTGGTGCAAGGCCGGTAAGGAGGAAGAGATGATGATAGTAAAGAGAAAATGGGCAGTATTGTGTGAAAAATGGTTTGAGGGGGAGGTAACTCTGCCAAAGACGACTCTGTGGCTGATAGGTGCCGTATGCCTGTTGGGCGGTATCGTGTATGGACTGAGAAAGGCGCCCTGGACCCATGGGGTGATGATCGGCAGCAACAACGGCAATAACAGCGGCAATTGCGGCAGCTGCGGAGAGGATGAAGCCGAGGATAAGAGCGGCGAGGAAGCCTGAGAAAGGAGTTTGTTCAGTCATGAAAATCAGATTAAAGGATGGTTCCGTAAAGGAGTATGGGGAGGCAAAAAGTGTTTATGATATTGCCCTGGACATCAGTGAAGGCCTGGCGAGGGCGGCCTGCTGTGCCAAAGTGGACGGGAAGGTTGTGGATTTAAGAACCGTACTGGACGGGGATTGTGAACTGCAGATCTGTACGGCCGCTGACGAAGAAGGGCTGGCGGCCATTCGGCACACGGCATCCCATGTGCTGGCAGAAGCAGTGAAAAACCTCTTTCCCGATGCCAGGCTGGCCATCGGTCCCAGCATTGAAACAGGGTTTTATTATGATTTTGACCACGCGCCGTTTTCCAGGGAGGATCTGGATGCTTTGGAGACGGAGATGAAGAAGATCATCAAGAAGGGAGAAAAGCTGGAAAGGTTTACCCTTCCCCGGGGTGAAGCCATTCAATATATGGAGGAAAAGAACGAGCCGTACAAGGTGGAGCTGATTCAGGATCTGCCGGAAGAGGCTGAGATTTCCTTCTACAGCCAGGGAGAATTCGTGGATCTGTGCGCAGGCCCGCATCTTATGAGTACTAAGGGGATCAAGGCGTTCAAGCTGACTTCTTCCTCCATGTCCTACTGGCGGGGGGACTCCGATAAAGCCCGGCTGCAGCGAATTTACGGCACGGCCTTTAATAAAAAGGAAGAGCTGGAGGAGTACCTGGCATATTGGGAGAATGTCAGAAACAGAGATCATAACAAGCTGGGACGGGAGATGGAGCTGTTTACCACGGTGGATGTCATTGGGCAGGGACTGCCTCTGCTGATGCCCAAGGGGGCAAAGATTGTCCAGACCATGCAGAGATGGATTGAGGATCTGGAGGACAACGAGTGGGGGTATATGCGCACCAAGACGCCTTTGATGGCAAAGAGCGACCTGTACAGGATTTCCGGGCATTGGGATCATTATAAAGAGGGGATGTTCGTCTTCGGAGACGAGGAGAAGGATAAGGAGGTGTACGCCCTCCGTCCTATGACCTGTCCCTTTCAGTATTATGTTTACAAAGCCAGCCAGAAATCTTACCGGGATCTGCCCTGCCGCTACAGCGAAACTTCCACATTGTTTCGAAATGAGGATTCCGGCGAGATGCACGGCCTGACCAGAGTGCGTCAGTTTACGATTTCAGAGGGGCATTTGATCGTAAGGCCTGACCAGATGGTAGAAGAATTCAAGGGCTGTCTGGCTTTGGCAAAGTACTGCCTGGAGACCCTGGGCGTCAGCGAGGATGTGTCCTACCATCTGTCCAAATGGGATCCTGCCAACAGGGAAAAGTATATCGGTGAACCGGAGGTATGGGAAGAGACGGAGGGCCATATCAGAAATATCTTGCAGGAGCTGGGGATTCCTTTCCGGGAGGATGTGGGAGAAGCGGCGTTCTACGGACCCAAGGTGGACATTAATGCCAGGAATGTATATGGCAAGGAAGATACCATGATTACCATTCAGTGGGATGCCCTGCTGGCGGAACAGTTTGACATGTATTATATTGACCAGAACGGTGACAAGGTACGCCCTTATATCATACACAGGACTTCCATGGGCTGTTATGAGAGGACACTGGCCTGGCTGACTGAGAAATATGAAGGGAAATTCCCTACCTGGCTGTGCCCGGAGCAGGTGCGGGTGCTGCCGATTTCCGAAAAGTTTTCCGATTATGCGGGAAAAGTGGCGGCAAGCTTAAAAAAGAGCGGTGTGCTGGCCACGGTGGACGAGCGCTCCGAAAAGATCGGTTACAAGATCAGGGAAGCAAGACTGGATAAAATCCCCTATATGCTGGTAGTGGGCCAGAAAGAGGAGGAAGAAGGGGTTGTGTCCGTGAGAAGCCGTTTCCTGGGCGATGAAGGGCAAAAGCCGCTGGATGCTTTTATTGAGCATATCTGCCGGGAAATCCGTACCAAAGAGATCCGAAAAGAGACAGTGCAGGAAGAGAATAAATAAATCCCAAAGCCGTATATTTCTTCCGAAAAGCGTGCATACTTTTTGTGTCAGGCATGTCTGGATGTGTGAAAGGCGAAAAAAGCGCTATGCACAGAGGTGTAATGCAGACTTGGTCTTGAGATTGCATGGCATACTTGTGCAGGGAATGGAGGAGATTATGGCGGATTTAAAATGTTCGGTAGAAAACTGTACCTACAATGACCAGCATCTGTGCTGCAAGGGTGATATTCTGGTTGGCGGAAAGCACGCGGACTGTTGTGACGACACCTGCTGCGAAAGCTTTTCGGAGAGAAGGGAGGGGAGGGATTCCTTTAAGAATTCCACCTGCCACCCCACCAGAACCATCAGCATTGACTGCGAGGCAACAAATTGCGTTTACAATTCCGATTATAAGTGTACTGCGGGACATGTGGACATTAAGGGCTGCGGAGCCTGCGATTGTCGTGCAACGGCGTGCGCTACGTTTGAGGAGAAGTAAAGCGGGATCATACGGGAAACCGGACGCCCTGGTATCTGCGGGCGTTCGGATTTCCGTAAGGCCTGCGGGGTCAGAAAGAGATCTGTAAATCTGGGAAGAGATACATAATAAGAGGAAAACAGGATGCTGTTTAATTCGTATATATTCATTTTTTTATTTCTGCCTGTAGCGTTTTCCGGGTATTTCCTGCTTAACCACATCAGGAAGTATCAGGCGGCAAAATGCTTTCTGGTCGGTATGTCCCTGTGGTTTTACGCATATTTCCGGTTCAGCTATCTGTGGGTTATTCTGCTCAGTATCGCGGTAAACTATTTTTTTCATTGCCTGCTGGTAAAGGGACGGCATGTGAAGGGGCTTCTGTGCTGCGGTATTCTCTTCAACCTGGGGCTGCTGTTTTATTACAAATATCTTGATTTTCTGGTAGAGAATGTGAATCTGCTGTTTCATAAGCAGTTTTCGCTGCCGGGTATTTTGCTGCCTCTGGGGATCAGCTTCTTTACCTTTCAGCAGATTGCCTTTCTGGCGGACAGCGCAGGGGGCACCGTCTCCAGACAGAACATTTCGGATTATGCCCTGTTTGTGACTTTTTTTCCGCAGCTGATCGCCGGCCCTATCGTCAGTCATGAGGAAATGCTTCCTCAGTTTCGGGATCTGTCCGCAAAGCATATCCAGGCGGAAAATGTGTATAAGGGACTGCGGCTCTTTGTGCTGGGACTTGGCAAGAAGGTGCTGCTGGCCGATGTGTTCGGGCAGGCCGTGAACTGGGGGTTTCAATATTATACACTGCTGGACGGGCTCAACACCTTTGTAGTCATTCTTTTCTATACCTTTCAAATCTATTTTGACTTCAGCGGTTACTGTGATATGGCAAGAGGAATCGGATATATGTTTAATATCCGCATTCCCGTGAATTTCCTTTCCCCGTACAAAGCGGGTAATATTCTGGAATTCTGGGACCGATGGCATATCACCCTGACCCGTTTCTTTACCCGCTACCTGTATATTCCCCTGGGCGGCAGCCGTAAGGGAATGTTCCGCACCTGCGTCAATGTCCTGCTGGTTTTTCTGGTCAGCGGTTTCTGGCATGGGGCAGGCTGGAACTATATTGTATGGGGGCTTCTGCATGGCGTTCTTTCCGTGATAACGCGAATCTGGCAGAAGGTTAGAGGGACGGGGGGAAAAAACCGTTTCGGGAAAGTGGTTTCCACAGGCCTTACCTTCCTTTTCATCTGCTGTTCCTGGACTTTTTTCAGGGCGGACACGTTGGAACAGGCCCTTTCTATGCTGCGCCGGCTGACAGCTGTGAAAGGAGGGAGGATCAACATGGAGTTTGCCACCTTCTTTCAGATCCCGGAAGTATATTACGTGCTGAAAGCACTGCATCTGCATACACTGCCCGGTGTGGCATATTACGGTTTGACGGCCTTTGTCCTGATTGCCTGCGTGCTGCTGTTTGGCTGCAAGAATCTGTATGAGGGCGAAGAAAGCCACCGGCCTGCGGCCTTTGGCACGGTGGTTCTGGCGCTGATCGCCGTGTGGAGCGTTGTTTCGCTGTCGGGCGTGAGTACATTTCTGTACTTTAATTTCTGACAGGAAGGAGGATACTCATGGATAACAGGAAGTATAAGAAGCATATCCTGATTTTTCTGTCCCTGACTGCGGGCCTTCTGCTGGCTTGTATGCTGACCGTGGTGGTAATCGATCCCTTTTTCCAGTATCACGGGCCGCTGCCGGGAGTCGGCTATTTGATTGACAATCAGCTGAGCCAGAATCCGGGAATTGCCAGAAGGTTTGAATATGACAGCGTGATACTGGGGTCGTCTATGACGATCAATTTTGATACGGAGCTTTTTGCGCAGACCATGGGACTTAACACAATAAAGCTTTCTTATAACGGTGCGTATCCCAGGGACATTGATAATATCATGGCAATTGTAAAGGAAAGAAAGACATGGCCGAAAGAAATTTTCCTGGGGATTGATATTCCTACCTATAAGGCGGAGCCCGGCATCACGGCCTATGAGATCCCGGAGTATCTGTATGATACATCCCCGTGGAACGATCTGCCCTATCTGCTGAACAAGGATGTGTACCTGGACTATATATCCCATGTTTTCAGGCGTCAGCCAGGCACACCCTTAAACGAGATCTATTCCACATGGGGGCAGGTGTTCTGTGGCAGGCAAAACGTGCTGTCCTCCTATACCCTTCCGCAGCAGTCTGAGACGGTGCTGCCGGCGGATGCCTATATCGGCAATATAGAGGCCAATCTGAATGCTTATATTATCCCGTATATTGAGTCTATGCCGGACACGCATTTTACCGTGTTTTTTCCGCCTTACAGCATTCTGTACTGGTATACCCGGTCCGTGGAGGGGGAATTGGAAGCAGAGCTGGCCGGGGAGAGGTATATCATGGGAAGGCTGTTATCCTATGATAATGTATCCGTCTATTACTTCCAGGATATGTTTGATTTTATCTCGGATCTGGATCATTACAGCGATTATACCCATTATGGCCGTGAGATGAATGATTACATGACCCGCTGTTTCCAGGACGGAAGCCACAGGCTTACGGAGGAAAATTATGAGGAGGCTCTGGAGGGGATGCTTCTCTGGATGGGGGAAAATGTGGAGAGCGGGGCGGAAGGACTTATTTCTATTGACAGCACGGAATAATTGATGAACATACAAAAACGGGAAAGAGCCGCCGGCTTTAACTTTGGGGTATGGTGAGGCGACGATACCGGGGGAGCTGGAAGGGCGGCTATCCTTCAAAGTGTATTTCCATGTAGTAGGTGCAGCACTGGCATTTTCGGATCATTTTATACAGAGACTCTCCAAGAAATGGGGATTTTGACAGATGCAGCATATAAAAGTCTATGACAGCAGCAGACAGTATAGAGGGTAAAACAAGCTTAAATATAGTAGGGATTGACTATACTGTCAATGAAGACGAGACTCCATCCTGGTTCCATAGTCCTTCCCTGCTGATGAAGCAGGAGGGTTGAAGATCATATCTGCGTTAAGGCTTCCCGTCATTTGTGCTTATCCCGGAACAGGCCGCGGTACAGCAGGATTTATAATGAAAAAGCGCTCCTTGTGGACCTGTTCCCTGCCGGAAATGCACACTCCTGATTTCAGCCTACTCCTCCGTATATAATTATTTTTATCTGGATTTTCTGCCTTTCTGGAGACAATTTGACACCTGTTTCGAAAGCGCTTATCAAGATAATTTAAAGTCGCTTAATACATTTGCGTTTCCGCTGATTGTGCATCCGTTAATATTGATAAAAACATCCTGTTGTCCAACGCCGCCGTCAATTATGATTTGCTCCAGCACGGTAAGCACTTTGCCTAGAAAGTCCTTATCATTGAAAACAATTTGAAAGCAACTTCCCGAATTCATAATAATATTTAATATTGTGTTCATTTTCCGATCTTTGTTAACTAAATACCAGTTGTATATCCAAACTCCACCTATGCTCAATAGAATAAGGCTTATTGCAATATTAAGGTGGATTGATAATGATATTGCTCCTGCTACCAAAAAGATTAATGAGAATATCGGGAACATAGTAGCGGGTAGAGGTCTTGTTGAAATGCAGGAAACATTGGTAAGATGAATCATGGTTTCATGCCAGATCATAATATTTCCCTTAATTATTAGTTGTGGAGTTTCGATGAGCATTTGCTGAGGTGCATTTTTGACTGCTTTGTTTTCCATTATTTCCTCCCTGTAAATATTTTTTTATGATTATACATCATTCTTCAAATAATTACAATTTTCAGCATACATATATGGCACAATAATTGTCATATATGACAAAATTTTATTGATTTGGAATAGAGATTAATAAGAAATAATTGATTAAAGATGTAAGATGTAATTTAAACGAGATAGTTCTGTTTAAGCGTAACATTTGGCTTTAATAAATACTCCCGATATTTTATATATCGGGAGTAACGTATAATATTATTTATTCCTATGCTAAACTTCAGGGTGTAAGTAAGTTCGCAAGTATACTTGCAAAAACGCCCTGTGAGAATTCGCCGAGATGTTTTTTTATACAAGCCAAAAAATTTTGTTTATCCCACTGCTTTTCAGCTAATATATTTTTGAGGCGTAAATATTCAGCAGAATTTTTATCCATTGTCTGTATTTGGTGTTCTAATTCTGTCAACACTGAACTGATTTCTAAATCTTTTAGTACTTCGGCATCGCCATTAATAACGGTGTCTACTATATTCATCGTTATATTGTCGTTGGGAGAATTTGCTAATTTTGCATTTCCCAAAACTTTAGCATTTTCACTGATATTTGAATTTGAAATTGTGATATTGATTCCCATAATAGCTCCTTTCCTAATCAAGATAATTTTAGGTCACTTAATACATTTGCATTTCCGCTAATTGAGCATCCGTTAATATTGATAAAAACGTCTTGTTGTCCTACGCCACCATTAATAATTATCTGTTCCAGTACGGTAAGTACTTTGACCAGAAAAACTTTATCTTTAAAAACAATTATGAAACCGATTCCTGAATTCATAATAATATTCAAAATTGTATTATGACTTCTTTGCTCGTTTACATAGCACCAGATGCAAATCCAGACAAATCCTGATCCTAACAATACAGTACTAACTGTAATATTGTATTGTAAAAATAGTGATATAATACCTAATAGCAAGAGAACTACAGAGAAAAATGGGAAAGTGGTATCTGGTAGTGGTTTTGCTGTAATACAGGAAACATTAGAGAGTTGAATCATTGTATCATACCAACTCATAATATTTCCCTTAATAATTAGTTGTGGAGTTTCAATTAGCATTTGTCGAGAGGCAGTTTTGCCAATTCCTTTTTCCATAACGGGCCTCCTATTTGATATTTTTAACAATTATACATTATTTTCTATAATAAGACAAACTTCGCTAAGACATATATGGTATAATAATTGTCATATACGGAAATTACATCTAATATTAGTTGCAGAGGGAGGTATACTTGCTTGAATTTGGATGAAATAGTTGATTTAAATCTGAAAAATCATCTTACAAATTTCATAAATAAATATGGATTAACTGCTTTAAATCAAGCATTGGATCTCTATATAAGTATGAAAAATCAATATATTTGTAAGAATAAATCACTTATCACAAGAATAAAAATATCTGATATATACTATATGGAAATTCGGGGGCATAATATTACCATTTATACGAATCATGGTATATATCATAAACGCGGGACATTAAAGAAAGAATTGGAGACATTAGCTTTTATAAATTTGTAAGATGTAATCAGAGCTGTATAGTTGCCATAATGGAAGTGAAGAGTATTTGTAACAATGACATTATCCTATCCAATGATGCAAAATTATATATGAGTCGTAGATATGCGCCTAAAGTTCTTGCAGCTTTTTCCTCCTGTAATTATTATGCAAAATAGCATGGATTTTGATTGACAAATACAAAGGCCTGGACGGTATTTGCCGGGGCCGGTTGGGGTAAAGAATCTGGCAGGCTCCCACTGCTCTGCTCACCCTCTTTTCCCCTACTCCGCCTCCATCGCGTCCAGGCAATTCTGACAGAGTGCGACATCGTATTTATACAGGCCCTCGGTCTCGCCGTTAAACAATTCCCCACACCGTTCACAGTGTTCAAGGTGGTTGATATACCCGCAGCTTAAGCATGTTCCTGCCGGCAGCAGGTCTTCGTTTATACAGATCGAATATTCTCCGCATTCGCAGCAGGAGACATACTCGGCAATGTCTTCCGGGGAGGCATTTTCCTTATAGTTTGGAATCCTGTCGTCAATAAATTCCACTACGGCATCTACCACTGACGCTATATCGTCTAACCGGTCCTGAACCACCGGCACATACAGGCCGGTGTCGGGATCTATCTCAACAGACGCATTTCTGTATTCCAGAGCCGTGACATATTGTTCGGGAATTATGTCATAATAGATCCCAAATGAGCTGGAAGCACCTTCTGCTTCATTAATAAATAACATATAGATAAAATTCAGTTCTGTGTCGTCTATTTTAGAGCGTATGGAAAATAATTTCCCGGTCTGGTTCCATTCGATCCAGGATGGATCGGAGAGCTCTATATCATTTCGGAAGCGATAGCTTCCTTCAAGTCCGCTCAGAAAATCAATGATGCTGTCAGCAAATAAATCCTCAATTTCGTCATAGGATCTGATGGAGACCCCCGCTTCACTTTCCCTGCGTTCGTGGTCCTGCATTCTCTGCATTTCCGCTTCTATCTGCCGCTGCTTTTCAATTTTTTCCTGTTCCTCAATGGACAGGATTGTTTCATTTAATTTGCCGATGGCCAGTACAAGGTCTTTTTCTATTGCTTCTGCCGAATCCTTTATCTTCTGGAATGCGGTTCGGTCAATTAACTTGTTGTGCATAATATGGTTTCTGTCCTTTGCAAACAAAGAAAACCGTTTGGGGAAATCGTCCGGCAAATACCGGGAAAACTGCTCCTGCCAAAGATCTGTTTCTATGGTTCTCTGTTTTAACAGCAGCTCACGTATGATCCCGTCGTCATACTTTTGCACTCCATTCAGCAGGTAACTGATTTTCTCGTCAAATGCCGGAGTCCATTGGTACCTTTTTAAAGTAATCAGATCGCCCAGGTCATCAATATCAATAGACATTAATCTTTCATCCACATTATTGAAGGCAGGAACCTTCGACTTATAATCGGCAAGCCTTTTGCTGTGTTTTTCCCTGATATTTGCAGACACAAAGGAATCCCACCAGGACGTGCCGTACTGTTTTGTCATGACTTCGTTTATCAGCTCCCGCATGAGATTTTCTGTTTTGTAGATGCGCGGATACAGATCAACGGATAAGCATTCGGAATCCCTGTCAATCAGCCAGATTATTTTTTCCCAGTCTTTGACAATTGCTTTTTTAATCGCCAGCTTCAGCTTTTCCAAATAATTGTTATCCCTGTCAACGACATAAGTATCAGAATGGATCTCTGTCTCCAGCTGCTTTGCTGCATGGTATGTGCCATATCGAAATACAATATTCCAGTTGCTGAATTTATCGTTTTCCAGGCTGCCGAATTCCAGCGTAAAAATATTACCTTCCTCATCCGATTCTTTTACGGGACCGGTTTTCTGCTCAAATTCATCGGGAGTTACCATTAATCTGCTGATTAGGCCTCCCTGCTGGATCTTTTGAAATATTTCATGGATATAGCCGGCATGATTTATGGTATTGTCGCCGTTGCCTACTGCAACAAATTTCACTAAAAGGCTCATTTCACATTCCTCCAAGATTACTATAAGCGCCTTTGTGAAAGCTGTCAATGTTTTGCGGCGGTGTGACGTTTTTGATTTTTTCGAAGTGAAAAGCATGAAATAGTCTTTCCCAAGCGATCAAGGGACGACGAAGAAATAGAAAAAGCAGTCTAAGAAATAAACTGCTAAGAAATAAACTAAGAAACCGAGCAAAATAATATGTCAAGCATTTTTGAAAATGTCCCGAAAAATTTGCAACAAAAGCCTTGGACGA
>ERZ777011.1743-NODE-1743-length-20932-cov-3.135125_pt1 | contig 20932 bp, 24 predicted proteins | sample MGYA00374964_ERZ777011 | MGnify/ENA primary metagenome ERZ777011 (study PRJEB29310, sample SAMD00008975) | mouse gut metagenome | study: EMG produced TPA metagenomics assembly of the Metagenome analysis of fecal microbiota from mouse which was promoted... | reverse complement strand
TAGCGTCTGCTGCGTTTTTATAGAGCGAAAGCGCGGTGACGACTGAATTTCTATTTGCGGAGAAGCGGACTCATAACCAATACGTGAAAGTAAAAAAAGATTGTCAAGCAAAATTCCTTGACAATCTTTTCCGTTTGTAGTATAGTATCCCAGGTAGCAAACTATTGGAGACATGAGGATTAAGATGGAGAAGATAGTGGAGCAGGGCCTTTTATATGATTTTTATGGGGAACTGCTTACGGAACACCAGAAAAAGATATATGAGGACGTCGTATACAATGATTTTTCCCTGACGGAAATTGCCCGGGAAAACGGCATTTCCCGGCAAGGAGTGCACGACTTGGTAAGGCGTTGCAATCATATCTTACAGGGATATGAGGATAAGCTGCATTTGGTTGAACGTTTTATGCATGTGAAAGAAAATGTAAGCAGACTACAGGAATTAAGCAATGACCCGAATGTTACCGGAGAGGAACTCTTGCAGGAGGTCAGGCTTTTATCCCATCAAATTTTAGAGGAGCTTTAGTCCATGGCATTTGAAAGCTTAACGGATAAACTTCAAAATGTATTTAAAAATCTCCGCAGTAAGGGAAAGCTTACGGAAGAGGATGTTAAGACCGCTTTAAAGGAGGTAAAGCTCGCCCTTTTGGAGGCGGACGTAAACTTTAAGGTGGTTAAGCAGTTTGTAAAGGCGGTGGAAACGCGGGCCATTGGTCAGGATGTGATGAACGGTTTAAATCCCGGACAGATGGTAATCAAGATAGTAAATGAGGAAATGATTGCCCTTATGGGGTCGGAGACCACCGAGATTAAAATGCAGCCCGGAAAGTCAATTACCACGATTATGATGTGCGGCCTGCAGGGCGCGGGTAAAACCACCACAACAGCCAAGCTTGCAGGTAAACTAAAGCAGCGTGGAAAAAAGCCGCTTCTGGTGGCCTGTGACGTTTACAGACCTGCGGCTATTAAGCAGCTCCAGGCCAATGGTGAAAAGCAGCAGGTGGATGTCTTTTCCATGGGGGATAATCAAAGTCCTGTGGACATTGCCAAAGCGTCCATTGAACACGCAAAAAAATGCGGCCATAACGTGGTAATCTTAGATACGGCGGGACGCCTTCATATCGACGAGGATATGATGGAGGAGCTTAAGAATATCAAAGAGCAGGTGGACGTCCATCAGACCCTTCTTGTGGTAGACGCCATGACCGGTCAGGATGCTGTTACGGTGGCAAAAGAGTTTGATGAGAAAATTGTATTAGACGGCGTGGTGCTCTCAAAAATGGACGGCGATACAAGAGGCGGAGCGGCGCTTTCCGTAAAGGCGGTCACAGGAAAGCCTATTTTGTATGTAGGTATGGGGGAAAAGCTTTCCGATTTGGAGCAATTTTATCCCGAGCGCATGGCCAGCCGTATTTTAGGTATGGGAGATGTGCTTTCTCTGATTGAAAAAGCACAGGAAAATATTTCCATAGATGAAGACAAAGAAAAAGAAATGGCTGCCCGGTTGAAAAAAGGCAAGTTTGATTTCAACGACTATTTAGAAAGCATGAAGCAGATGCGTAACATGGGCGGTCTTACCAGTATCTTAAGTATGCTGCCAGGTATGGGGAAACAGCTTGAAAGTATTGAATCTATGATAGACGAAAAGCAGTTGGCAAAAACAGAGGCTATCATTTTAAGCATGACTCCTGATGAACGGAAAAATCCAAAGCTTCTTAATTTAAGCAGAAAGAGCCGGATTGCAAGGGGCGCCGGAGTGGATATGGCGGTGGTAAACCGGTTTGTGAAACAGTTTGAACAGTCTCAAAAAATGATGAAGCAGATGCCTGGAATGATGGGCAAAAAGCGCAGAGGCGGTTTTGGAGGAATGAGATTTCCTTTTTAAGTAAGCGGGCCGTCTAATTAAGATTTTCATTCCGGCCGAAGGATGGAAAGGCTTACCGGTACAGGCGGGGCATAAAACAGTTGAAAATAGAAACAATCCGTACAGGAAAATGTTTCTTTTCAAAATAAATTATTATTTATCAATTATTTACAATACGCGGAGGTGAAAAACATGGCAGTAAAAATCAGATTGAGAAGAATGGGTCGTAAGAAAGCTCCTTTCTATAGAATCGTCGTTGCAGACTCCAGAGCGCCCAGGGATGGAAGGGTGATTGCGGAGATCGGTACCTACGATCCGAACACGGACCCAAGTACATTTCAAGTAAATGAAGAATTGGCTAAGAAGTGGCTTTCAAACGGTGCACAGCCTACAGAAGTTGTCAGCAAAATTTTCAAGCAGGCAGGTATTGAAAAATAACATTGACTTGCCAGACCTTTTGGAGGTGGACTATGAAGGAATTAGTTGAAGTAATAGCAAAAGCGCTTGTTGAGCATCCGGATGAAGTTGTTGTAACCCAAAAAGAAGAGGGAAAACACGTTACAATCGAGCTTCATGTCGCTGCATCCGATATGGGTAAAGTAATCGGAAAGCAGGGAAGGATTGCAAAGGCTATCCGATCTGTGGTAAAAGCAGCATCGTCTAAAGAAAATCAAAAAGTGGACGTGGAAATCGTCTAACACAATTTTGTATTACTATTTGAAGGGATGTTCTTCCATGAATGGAAGTGAAACATCCCTTTTTACGCACAGGCCCGCATAAGGAAGTATGCAGCCAGGGCGGCATGGGGCCGCCCGGCGGGTAGAGGAAAAGTCTTCCATGCCCGATTGCATACGGGTATCCAAAGAAAGGATGCTATCGGGCTTAAGGCTGCCCGGCGCGCGAGTAGGATAAGAAAACGAAAGGACTGTTGGCAAGAATGGGGATTCATATGGAAGATTTATTTCAGGTAGGAATCATTTCCTCCACACACGGAGTGCGGGGAGAGGTAAAAGTTTTTCCCACAACGAATGATGTGGGCCGATTTAAAAAATTAAAGACGGTGTTACTGGATACGGGAGCCGAGCAGATCTGTCTTACGATAGAGGCCGTAAAATTTTTTAAGCAATTTGCCATTTTGAAATTTAAGGGCTATGACAATATCAATGATATTGAAAAATATAAAGGAAAAGGTCTTTTTGTCACAAGAGAAAATGCGGTGGAATTGGAGGCAGATGAGTATTTCGTCGCAGATCTTATTGGCGTAGAAGTAGTTTCGGATGACGGCGCTTTAAAAGGAAATCTTAAGGACGTCATAGTAACAGGCGCCAATGATGTGTATGTGATAAGTCTTGAAGACGGAAGAGAGCTTTTGCTCCCTGCTATCAAGGATTGTATTCTCAATGTAAATCTCGAGGAAAATATAATGAAAATTCATGTTCTCGAGGGCCTTCTGGACTAATCCTTTCGGGCGCATAACAACGAAATTTTGCGTAGAATGGCAAAATTTTGGCTCCGATTTATCCGGGGCAGGAGGTTCGCTAAGTAGAAGGAGAGAGGCAATGCATTTTTATGTTCTTACCCTGTTTCCGGAAATGATCACGCAAGGGCTTGCCACCAGCATTATCGGACGGGCCATGGCAAAAGAAATTATTTCTTTGGAAGCTGTCAACATCAGGGATTATACGGCAAATAAACACAAAAAAGTGGACGATTACACTTATGGCGGCGGCGCCGGTATGCTCATGCAGGCACAGCCCGTTTACGACGCATGGAATGCTGTGGCGGCCAAAATAGAGGAAAAGGGCCGAAGGGGCCGTGATACAAGGGTAATCTATGTAACGCCTCAGGGCAGGACATTCCGGCAGTCCATGGCAAAGGAGTTTGCGGCGGAGGAAGATTTGATTTTTCTCTGCGGCCATTATGAGGGAGTGGACGAGAGAGTCCTTGAGGAGATTGTCACGGATTATGTATCCATAGGGGATTATGTGCTGACAGGCGGGGAACTGCCGGCTATGGTGATGATTGACGCTATCGCAAGGATGGTTCCGGGGGTTTTAAGCAATTCAGATTCGGCTGAAACGGAAAGCTTCAGCAATTACCTGCTTGAATATCCGCAGTATTCAAGGCCGGAGAGCTGGATGGGAAAAAAGGTGCCGGAGGTGCTTTTATCCGGTGACCATCGAAAAGTGGACGAATGGCGTTTGGAACAATCCTTAAAAAAGACGAAAGAGTTAAGACCGGATCTTTACGAAAAGTGGGAGCGGGAAAATCAGGAATATTTCATCAGAAAAGCAAAGAGAGAGGCCAGAAAACGCAAAAAAGCGGCATGTCGGGAGAAGTAAAATAATGAACCGTAACTATTCGACCCAGGACTTTGCATTTACTGCAAAGTCCGTAAGAACGCATATATTCTGCCGAGAGTGAATCCGGCCCTTCGTCGAAGACGAACTTCCAATGGCCGGATTTTAAAATATGCTTGCAATTTAGCGGATAATGTGTTAAGTTAGTGATGTTGCGAAATTGTGATGGTCCTCTGTTACGTATGTATTAAGAACATCTGATGCGTCATCAAATATATGGAGGTTTGAAATGAACGATATTATTAAAAGTATTGAAGCTGAGCAGCTGAAAGAAGTTGCAGATTTTAACGTAGGCGATACCGTTAAGGTATATGGACGGATCAAGGAAGGAAACCGTGAGAGAGTTCAGGTTTTCGAAGGCGTGGTTATGAAGAAGCAGGGAACCGGCGCAAGGAAGACCTTTACCGTAAGAAAGTTTTCCAGCGGTGTTGGCGTTGAAAAGACCTGGCCTTTATATTCTCCTAATGTAGAAAAGGTTGAGGTAGTCCGCAGAGGTAAGGTAAGACGTGCGAAACTGTTCTACTTAAGAGAGCGTGTAGGCAAGCGTGCGAAAGTAAAAGAAATGATAAAATAGTTTTCGTATAAGTTTGGGGAAGGAAGCGATTCGGATTGACCGAATTGCTACGATTAAGGGATGAGAAGGGCAATTGATAATACAATTGTCCTTTTCTTATACCTGTAAATGTGATAGTATAGAATGTGGTTGTGTTTGTACAGACAGATGAGGAAAGAATTGTATGGCAAGGCATAAGGGGTTAACTTTTTACGAAAAGAAAAAACGAATCAGCAGAGAGATGGTTCGGGAGATATTTGTCACGCTTTTCTACTGCTTCGCAGCCGTATTGCTGGCCTTTGTCATTGTTTTTTCAGTTGGAATGAAAATCAGCACCATCGGCGTATCCATGGAGCCTGCGCTTTACAATGGGCAGGAAGTGCTTATCAACAGGTTTGTTTATAGAATGCTTTCACCGAAAAGGGGAGACATCATTGCTTTTTTGCCAAATGGGAATCCCAACTCCCATTATTATTTAAAGCGTGTGATAGGGTTGCCCGGGGAACGGATACAAATTGTAAACGGCTATGTATATATTAATGGGGAGCTCTTTACGGAAGACGAATCCTTTGACAAAATTGCGGAGGCGGGAATTGCGGAGACAGAGATTTTGTTAGAGAGCGATGAATATTTTGTGCTTGGAGATAACCGCAATTTAAGTGAGGACAGCCGTTCGGGAAATATAGGGCCTGTAAAAAAAGAGACAATTGCCGGGAAGGCATGGTTTAAAATGAATTGTGATGAAGAAGCTATGGGACTGGTACAATAACCAAAAAGAGCGCCCAAATTTAAGAACTGCCGGCAAGAATGGGGGATTGTGATGAATTATCAATGGTATCCGGGGCATATGATGAAAGCCAGGCGTATGATGCAGGAGGATCTAAAGCTGATAGATCTGATAATAGAGCTGCTAGACGCAAGGGCGCCTATGAGCAGCAGAAATCCGGACATAGATGAGCTTGGCAGGAACAAAGCAAGGATAATTTTATTAAATAAGGCGGATTTGGCGGATAAAAGCCGTAATGCACAGTGGACAGAGTATTTTAAAGAAAAGGGATTTTGGGTGCAGGAGGTTAATGCAAAGACCGGTGCGGGAATAAAGAGTATTTATCCCCTTATCAAAGAGGCATGCAAGGAAAAGATTGCCCGGGACAGAAAGCGCGGCATCATTGGCAGACCGGTACGGGCTACGGTTGCAGGCATTCCAAACGTCGGAAAATCTACCTTTATTAATTCTTTTGCAGGAAAGGCATGTACAAAAACCGGAAACAAGCCGGGCGTTACCAAAGGAAAGCAGTGGATACGCCTGAATAAGGAGGTTGAGCTTTTGGACACACCGGGAATTTTATGGCCAAGGTTTGATAACCAGGCGGTGGGGGAAAAGCTGGCTATGATTGGTTCCATCAAAGACGAGCTTCTTCACATGGAAGAGCTTGCAGGAGCGTTACTTGGCTATTTGCTAAAAGAATATCCTGTTTTGTTAAAGGAGCGTTACCAAATAATTACAAATGAGGACGCCTATAAGACGCTGGAGGAGATTTGCATCAGCAGGCGCTGTTTTGGAAAAGGCGAAGTGCCTGACCTGGCGAGAGCATCGGCAATCGTTTTGGAGGATTTTAGAAGCGGCAAGCTTGGAAATATTACGCTGGAGCGTCCGGAGGAGTGGCAGTGAATAAGAAACTGAAAGAATTATTAAGCACAAGTCTGTATTTGTTGTTTGTCCTGGTGGCTACTTTTCTTGTGGTAACTTATGTGGGGCAGCGCACAAAGGTAAGCGGAGGTTCAATGGAGCCAACTTTGCATCATGGGGATAATTTAATTGTAGATAAGATTTCCTATCGGTTTGGGGATCCCCAGCGGTTTGATATTATTGTCTTTCCTTTTCGGTATGAAGAAAAAACTTACTATATTAAAAGAGTTATCGGGCTTCCGGGAGAAACGGTGTATATTGACGAGGACGGTTTTATATACATTGACGGCAGTCTTCTGAAAGAATCCTATGGAAAGGAAGTAATTACGCTGGGAGAGGATGAATACTTTGTGATGGGCGATAACAGAAATAATAGCTCTGACAGCCGAGATCCTGTGGTGGGGAACATCCACAGGGATGAAATCATTGGAAAAGCATGGATTCGGATTTGGCCTTTAGGGAAATTTGGGGTTATCAAACATCAATAGCCGCCTTATCGCGGCGGCCTGCGCCCGGAATTTTATCAGACGAAAGGATTTCGTTTTTTGTGCCGGGAACAGGCGGACAGGGAAAGGAGCCTGATTGTTTAGGTGGAAAAAAAGATAAGTGAAATTAGGGATATTTTACAGGCAGCCAGATTAAGTGAGCTGCCTGCTTTCATAGATACATATGGATCAGATGGACGAACAGGAGTAACGGCGCTGGTAAAAAAGGCCGAAAAGAAGATAAACGATTATGAAAAGGAACTGGCCCGGACGGAGAAGATGAAAGAATATGAAAAAATGTATGATTCTTTTTCGTTTATTTGCGGGATAGACGAGGTGGGACGGGGGCCTTTGGCCGGGCCGGTAGTTGCGGGCGCGGTGATTTTGCCAAAGAATTGTGAAATTTTATATCTAAATGATTCCAAGCAACTGACCGAAAAAAAAAGAGAAGAATTGTATGAGGTGATCATGGAAAAGGCGGTTGCAACGGGGTTGGGTTTTGTTTCGCCGGAGAGGATTGATGAAATCAATATTTTGCAGGCAACCTATGAAGCTATGCGAAAAGCCGTCAGAGAGTTAAAGATTGAACCCGATTTACTTTTGAACGATGCCGTAACCATACCGGAGGTATCTATAAAACAGGTTCCGATTGTGAAAGGGGATGCCAAAAGTATATCTATCGCAGCGGCCAGCATCATTGCCAAGGTTACCAGGGATAGGCTGATGACAGAGTATGACAGCGTTTATCCGGGATACGGCTTTGCCGCAAATAAAGGGTATGGGGTCAAAGAACATATAGCCGCTATCAAGAAAATAGGGCCCACTCCCATACATCGTAAAAGTTTTATTCGGAATTTTTTGTAGCATAACAGAAAGGAGCGTCCATGAAGCTTTCAGCCTATATCAATCAATTGAACCAAAATTATGTTGAAAATACAGGGACGGAAGGATCTTCTTCCATGGAGCAGGGGCTTAAAAATGGGATGAAGGCGATACTTGGCAAGCTGCCGGGACAGGTAATCAGCGGAGAGGTCTTATCAAGGGAGGGGAGCGATATTTTAATTGCGCTTGGGAAAAACCAATTGCTGCAGGCGAAACTGGAAGGAAGTATGGCGGCCCTGCCGGGACAATTTCTCAGTTTTCAGATAAAAAATAACAATGCATCCAAAATTCTTTTAAGCCCGCTTTTTGAAAATTTAAGTCAGGATCCCAATGTCTCAAAGGCTCTGATGGCCGCCGGCATTCCGGAAAATAGCGTAACTGCCGGCATGGTAAAGGCTATGATGCAGGAGGGGCTTCCTATAGACAGACAGTCTCTTTATCAAATGAATCGTCTGGTCAGCGCTTATCCACAGACGGATGTGCTGACTCTGGTTCAGATGCAGAGACTTTCCCTGCCTATAACACCTGAGAACATTGAACAGTTTGAAGCATATAAGAACTACCAGCATCAGTTAGGTGAAAGCCTTTCCGATATTACGGACGCCTTTATGCAAAGCTTTCAGGAAATCACAGGAAACGACGGGAGCGCAGAGGGTCTTGCTTTTTATAAGGATGTTTTGGGCGCTTTGCTGGAAAATGCCAAAGGTATGGAGCAGGCGCAAGGGGAAGCGGCAAATCAGGCGGGCATTGATGGAAAGGGAAACGCTTCTTTCATAGAAGGAAAAGAGGGAGCGATTTCGTACTTTCCGGGGGAAGAAATTTTATTCTCGGAGAAGGAGAGGGAGGAACTGGCCGAAAGCTTAAAGCAGGCCGGGGTTCCAAAACAAATTGCAGCCGCCGTCAGCCAAAACCGTATGAGCGGGCAGGCGCTCTTAAATGAAATACAAAAGCTTCTGCGGGAGGATGCTTTTCCGGATCAGGAAGCCGCTTTTCGGTTATTAGAGAGCAAGCCCTTTAAGCATCTTTTAAAAAATGAGATGAACAGGCAATGGCTTTTGTCCCCGGAGGAAGTGGCGAAGGAACACAGCGTGGATAAGCTCTATGAGCGTTTAAACAGTCAGATGAACCGCTTAAGCCAGGCTTTGTCCCAAAACGCAAGGGGAGATACGGTGCTGGCAAAGACAGTTTCAAATGTTTCAAATAATATTGACTTTATGAATCAGATCAATCATGTTTTCAATTATGTGCAGATACCTTTAAAAATGCAGGGGAAGAACGCTAACGGGGAGCTCTTTGTCTACACCAACAAAAAAAGCCTGGCAAAAAAGGATGGAAGCGTAAGCGCGCTGCTTCATCTGGATATGGAACATTTAGGCAGTGTGGATGTGCATGTTTCTTTGCGGAACCAGAAGGTGTCCACCAAATTTTACCTGCAGGACGACAGTTCCCTTGATTTGATTGCCCAGAATATTGATGTATTAAATGAAAGGCTTGCGCGCAGGGGCTATACCATGAGCGCGGAATTTATCAATCGGGATGAAAATACGAATGTGATGGATGAAATTTTAAAACAGGGGAAAAATGTCTCGGTGTTGGCAGGCTATTCCTTCGACGCCAGGGCTTAACACGAAGAGAATAGGGGGATGAAGTTGGCGGAAGAAAAAAATAAAGTGAAACAGGCGATTGCCCTTTCCTATGATCCCAATGAGGATGCGCCTAAGGTTATTGCAAGCGGAAAAGGGATTCTTGCGGAAAAGATTATCGAAAAGGCAAAAGAATCAGATGTTCCGGTACACAGGGACGATAAGCTGGCGGACACCTTATCGCGTTTGGAGATCGGCGATATGATACCGCCGGAGCTTTATGAGGTGGTGGCGGAAATACTTGTGTTTGTGGATGCTATGGATAAGATTAAAGCTAAGATGGCCAAGGCAAAGTGAGGATGCGCGCTTGAATAAAAAGGATACCGGAAAAAGATACGAGGAAAAAGCCGCGGCATTCCTTGTAAGAAACGGCTTTCAGCTTTTGGAAAAAAATTTCAGATGCAGGCAGGGGGAAGTGGATCTGGTTGGCGTCCATGATAACTGCCTTGTTTTTGTGGAGGTAAAGTACAGGAAAGATTCCATGTCGGGCGCGCCGGAAGAAGCGGTAGATCCTGCAAAGCAAAGAAAGATATGTCTTGTTTCGGATTATTACAGAATCCGGCATCCGTCAGAGAGCGCACGACAAATCCGTTATGATGTGGTGGCAATCTGCGAGGACTCGGTTAAGTGGTATAAAAATGCTTTTCCTTATTGTGCAAGAGGAAGAAGTTCCTGGTAAGAATAGATTTTGGCAGATAAGAGAAAGAAGGAGCGCGGGAGGTTTAAAGTTTGGAAGTAAACTTCCAAACTACTTATTGGTGGCAGTACCGCAAGCATAGCTTGTGGTATGCGGGGGTATAAAAATGCAATTGATACGGAAAACTGGCAGCGACAACATGGCGGCGTCTCATATGCTGGTGCGGAAATATAAACAGATTCCCTATTTGACATTTCCATTGCTTGAACAAACGGGCATGGTAAGGCATTTATTTTCCACCAGAATGGGCGGCGTCAGCGAAGGGATATATGCAACTATGAATTTAAGCTACACGAGAGGGGACTGTAAGGAGGCGGTGGATGAAAATTTCAGGAGACTGGCGGAGATTATGGGAACTACGCCCGGACGGTTCGTATGCGCAAAGCAGACACATACTACGAATATACGGCTGGTAACGGAGAAGGACTGCGGCAAAGGAACGGTATCTGCCGCCGACTATGACGACATAGACGGCCTTATTACCAACATTCCCAAAATCGTGTTGTGCACTTCTTACGCTGACTGCGTACCCTTATACTTTGTGGATACCAAACACAAAGCGATTGGCCTTGCCCATTCCGGCTGGCGCGGAACCGCAAACCGTATGGGGGAGAAGATGCTGGACGCTATGGGAAGGGCCTTTGGCACCAGGGCTGAGGATGTGGTGGCGGCAATAGGGCCGTCCATTTGCAGGGACTGCTATGAGATTGGCGAAGACACGGCAGAGGATTTTAAAGAAAAGTTTCCGGACGAGTGGAGGGCTTTCCTTCTGGAAGGGAGAAGAGAAGGGAAGTATCAGCTTGATTTGTGGGAGGCCAATAAGCGGATTCTGCTTAAGGCGGGTATTGCCGCAGAACATTTGGCGGTTACGGATATTTGTACCTGCTGTAACAGCGAATATTTGTTTTCTCATCGTGCAAGCCAGGGGAAAAGAGGGAATCTGGCGGCGCTTTTGGAGATATCTTAAAGTTGAAGCGGCGGTTTTAGGACAATTTGGAAAAGCGCCGAACTGGGAAAATACCAAAATGCGACTCCCCCACAAAGGTGCTAAAGCCGCATAAATTCAATAAAAAAGGATAAAGCCCCTTTTTTCACCCAAAAGGGTGTATAATGAAAGCAACCAAATAATCATAACACGGAGGGCTATATGCATAGTTGAGACAATATAGGAATGCGTGTAAGAGAGGAAAGCCTGAACTAAAATGGTTTTTGATGTTATTTAGTATATTTTTTTGCTTATTACAGGAATAAAGGTTAACAATGAAATTAATTCAAAATAATGAAAAAATCGGAACGTATGTTTGAAAATGGTAGAATGTTTCTATGGGGAAAATAGGGAAAGATATTATTTTAATTTCAGGGATTGTTTTTATTGCCTTTTTATTCTGGCTGGTTCCATTTTCGGTAAATGGAAAAAGAGAGATGGGTTGTGGAAAGGTCAGGGTTTTTCAGGATGGGAAGGAAGTGGGGGTGTATGATATTGGGAAAGAGCAGACGGTTTTGTTTTCTTATGGGGAGGAGCATTATAATTTGATGGTTATTGAAGATGGGAAGGTGTCGGTGAGGGAGGCTGATTGTCCGGACGGGCTTTGTGTGCGTCAGGGGGGAATTGTCCGAAACGGTGAGAGTATTATATGTCTTCCACATAAGCTGGTGATACGAGTGGAATCGGATAAGGAGGGTGCGCCGGATGCGGTCACTTATTGAAAATGAAAAGTAAAACGGCTTATTTGGGACTTTTGTTGGCTTTTGCGCTGATTCTTTCTTATATAGAAACTTTGATTCCCTTGCAGGTTGGATTGCCGGGGATTAAGTTAGGACTTGCCAATCTGGCCATAGTGTTGTGCCTGTATTTATTCGGGTGGAAAGAGGCACTTTTTTTGACTTTGGGGAAGGCGTTGCTTAGCGGTCTTATGTTTGGCAATCTTTTTATGATTTTGTATTCTCTTTCGGGCGCTTTTTTCAGCGCGGTAGTAATGGCGCTTTTAAAAAGGAGCCGGAGTTTTCATATACCTGTTGTCAGCGCGGCGGGAGGTGTGGCGCATAATTTGGGGCAGTTATTGGTTGCGGCTTTTGCGGTGGAAACGTATGGCGTTTTTTATTATTTGCCCGCGCTTATGATTGCGGGACTAATTACCGGGATTGTAATTGGGACGGTTTCTTCTTTGGTGTTACCTTATATTCAGTCAATTGTATCGAAAGGAAATTTATAGATGATTGCGTTTGTAAAAGGAAAGATTGATGATCTCACAGAGGAAAATGTGGTGGTGGATACGGGAAGCTTTGGCGTTAATGTGCGTATTTCCACAGGCACGGCCGCAAGTCTTCCGGGAATAGGCGGGGATATTAAACTGTACACCTATACCTGTGTCAGGGAGGATGCGTTTCATTTATATGGTTTTTTAACCAGGGATGATTTGGAGGTCTTTAAGAAGCTGATTACGGTAAACGGCATTGGTCCTAAAGGAGGGCTGGCAATTTTATCGGTTATGGATGCGGACGCCCTGCGCTTTGCCATCCTTTCAGGCGACACGGCGGCTATTGCCAAAGCGCCGGGAGTGGGGAAGAAGACGGCGGAGAGGGTGATTCTTGACCTGAAGGATAAAATTTCGTTGGAGGATACGAGCATTCATAAGGAGATGGTTCAGGCACAGACAAGTTCCTCGGGGGAGAGCCACGTCAGGAATGAGGCTGTCGAAGCGCTGATAGCTTTGGGGTATTCTCCCGGAGAGGCCCTTAAGGCCGTTAAAGCCGTTCCCGATGAGGAGGAGACGGATGTGGAAACACTTTTAAAGCTTGCCCTGAAAAATATGTTTTAAATCCGGCCTGTATTCAGTGACTAAATATATAAATGCGAAATATATAGTTATTTAACGGGCCGTGAGGATAAGGCAGGAGAAATTTGTATCAAAAACGTATGCGGAGCAAAAAATTATGGCGAAAAGGATGATAGAAACCAATTTACAGGAAGAGGATATGCGGATTGAGGGCTCACTTCGTCCTCAAAAATTGACTGACTACATCGGTCAATCCAAAATCAAGGACAGCCTGCAAATTTACATAGAAGCGGCCAAACAGAGAAAGGACGCTCTTGACCATGTGCTTTTTTATGGGCCTCCCGGTCTTGGGAAAACAACTTTAGCAGGCATTATCGCCAATGAAATGGGTGTGAATATGAAGATTACCAGCGGCCCGGCCATTGAAAAGCCGGGGGAGATGGCGGCGATTTTGAACAATCTGCAGGAGGGCGATTTGCTTTTTGTGGATGAAATTCACAGGCTGAACCGACAGGTGGAAGAAGTTCTTTACCCTGCCATGGAGGATTATGCCATAGATATTATGATTGGCAAGGGGCCGACTGCCAGATCCATCCGTCTTGATTTGCCTCATTTTACGCTGGTAGGCGCCACCACAAGAGCGGGGCTTTTGTCTGCGCCGCTGCGGGATCGGTTTGGGATTATCCACCGGCTTGAATTTTATTCCGTGGAGGAACTGCAGGTGATTATCATGCAGTCGGCGCGGGTGCTTGAAGCCATGGTGGAACCGGCAGGCGCTTTGGAGATGGCAAAGCGCAGCAGGGGAACCCCAAGACTTGCCAACAGGATTTTAAAAAGGGTCAGGGATTATGCCCAGGTAAAGCATGACGGCATGATTACGGAAGCAGTTGCGCAGACGGCCCTTGATTTGATGGATGTGGACAGGATGGGGCTTGACCATGTGGACAGGAACATTCTTCTTACTATGATACAAAAATTTGAAGGCGGTCCCGTGGGGCTTGATACGTTAGCGGCCGCTATCGGCGAGGATCCGGGTACCATAGAGGATGTTTACGAGCCTTATCTGTTAAAAAACGGTTTTATCAACCGTACTCCCCGGGGAAGGGTGGTAACAGATTTTGCCTATCAGCATTTAGGGGTTGAAATTCCCGTATAATCTGATTATAATAGATATTGTATAGTGGACGAAAGATGAACTATATATTTTGTATATAGAGGGGTGAGCCTGATGTCGGTTAAAACGGATACGGAAGTAATCATCGGCGGTAAAGTTTTTACGTTGAGTGGATATGAAAGCGAAGAATATTTACAGAAGGTCGCCTCTTACATCAACAATAAGATGGCAGAATATGCCAAAGTGGATTCCTTTAAAAGACAGCCGTTAGATACCCAGAATGTTCTTTTGCAATTAAATATAGCGGACGACTATTTTAAGGCGAAAAGACAGATTGGTTTAATAGAGGAAGAGATCCAGGGCAAGGAAAAGGAACTGTACAATTTAAAGCATGAACTGATTGCCGCCCAGATTAAGCTTGAAAATATGGAAAAGAATGTGAAAACTCTCCAGACGGAAGTAAATGAGAGCGCTAAGAAGATTGTTAAGCTTGAAACAGAGTTAAAAAATAAGGTGTGATGGTTTGGCCTGCATTGTTGAATAAGATACGATCAAACGCCGGCGCGCTTCGCGAATCGGCTCATGGAATTAAGAAGCTGTCTATCCGGACAGCTTTTTCTGCGAAAGAAGAACGATAAGACAGATCCTCGTTAGGGTTTGTGTTGCCGCAAGGCGGCATGTCGGGAAGTTTGGATGTAAACTTCCAAGCTCTTTATCGGTGGCAGTATCGTAAGCGCAGCTTGCGATACATGACAACAGGTAAAGCTTGTTGTATGCAGGGGTGTAAGTATGAAAAAAGTGGAATTGCTGGCTCCGGCCGGAAATTTTGACGCCCTTAAGGGAGTGATAAAGGCGGGGGCGGATGCCGTTTATTTAGGCGGAACGCTTTATAGCGCCAGAGCCTATGCGGATAATTTCTCCAAGGAGGAAATCTGCGAGGGGATACGCCTTGCCCATGTGTTTGGGAGAAAGGTGTATCTTACCGTAAATACGCTTGTTAAGGAGAAGGAATTGGACGCCCTTTACTTCTATATGCTGCCTTTTTATGAAAAGGGGCTGGATGGGGCAATTGTGCAGGATTTAGGCGTTCTGCGCTTTTTAAGGACTTACTTTCCTGGTTTGCCCCTCCATGCAAGCACCCAGATGACCATTACAGGCAGTAGGGGAGCGGCATTGGTAAGGGATGAGGGAATCAGTAGGGTTGTGCCCGCCAGGGAATTGTCTCTTGGGGAAATTAAGAAAATCAAAGAAGAGACGGGAATTGAAATCGAAGCGTTTGTTCACGGCGCAATGTGTTATTGCTATTCCGGCCAATGCCTGCTCAGCAGTATTTTGGGCGGAAGAAGCGGCAACCGGGGCAGGTGCGCACAGCCTTGCCGCCTTCCTTATGAGACAGAAGGGAAAAAGGGGTATCCTCTCAGTATGAAGGATATGTGCACCATAGAATTGCTTCCGGAGCTTATTGAGGCAGGCATTGATTCTTTTAAGATAGAAGGAAGAATGAAAAAGCCTGCTTATGCGGCCGGCGTGACCGCAATATACCGGAAATATATTGATTTGTATTATCAGAGCAGGGAAGGCGGGGGAAAGTCCCGGCTTGAAGGCCACCCTATGGCATATAAGGTGAGCGGGGAGGATATGGACGTACTTAAGTCCCTGTATATCCGAAGCGAGATTGGAGACGGGTATTATAAACGGCATAATGGAAAGGAAATGATTAGCATTGATTCCCCGGCTTATCGGGAAACGGACGAGGGGCTTTTGGCAGATATCGAAAAGAGGTATATCAAAAGCGGACTCTGCATACCGGTGGAGGCTGAGATATGTTTAATCCCCGAAGAACCGGCAAGACTGACTATCAAAGCGCCCGGGCAGGGGAAGCTACAGGCTACCGTGACGGGGGATGTGGTTCAAAAGGCGCATAAGCAGCCTCTTACAATCGACAAGATTAAGGCGCAAATGCAAAAAAGCGGGGAGAGCCCCCTAAAGGCCGGGCAGGTGGAAGTGGAGGCGGAAACTTACGTTTTCCTGCCGGTCAGTTCTTTGAATGCGCTGCGAAGAAAGGCTTTATCCGCCATGGAGGATTGTTTTATCCGCCAATACGGTCTTGCATACGGGGAGAGAAAAGCGCGTTCCTTTCAAAAAGGGAGGCCCTCGGATGAAAAGCATGGGGAACGGAATGCTTTGGAGAAGGGGGCTGATAATCGGTTAAGCGGACAAAAGGACATAGGATGTTCAGGCATCGAAGAAAGAAAAGTGTCGCTCCATGTTTTTGTTAGTACCCTGGAACAGCTTGAGGCCGCTTTGGAAGAAGGAATCCGGCGTATTTATCTGGATTACGCCCTTTTAGAGGGTGAGTTTGAAAAGAACTTTCAAACGGCTTATTGGCGCAGTACCGCAGGCAAAGCTCGCGGTATGCAGGGGGATAAGGATGATAAAGGCGGGGGACTTATAGAAAAAATAACTGCCTTTAAGGCGAATCGGCTCGGACAGGCAAGGACAGACGTCCGGGAGAGCGTATTTTATCTGGCGACGCCTTATCTGGTAAGGGAAAAAGATATAAAATATTTGAAAAAAATTGAAAATGCATTTGTATCAGGACTGTTTGCGGGTATACTCATAAGAAACCTTGAAAGCTTCTCTTATTTGCAAGAGCGGCTTAATCCGGAGCAGGTTGTGCTGGACGCTAATCTTTATATCTGGAACAGGGAAGCGGCCGCCTTTTGGGATAAGCGGGCTTTAGAATTTTATCTTCCTGTTGAGTGCAATGTGCATGAATGGAGAGAACTGTCAGAAGGACGCCCGGAAAAAGGCATGAAGGCTTCCGCCATTGTTTATGGAAGGCTTCCAATGATGGTTACGGCAAACTGTGTCAAAAAAACCATGGGTGGCTGTAATAAAACTGCCCAAATAACCATGCTAAAGGATAGATATCATAAGCAGTTTCCCGTTTATACGGATTGCTTTTGCTGTTATAACATCATTTATAACAGTGTACCTTTATCGCTTCACAGCCTGCTATGCTCAAAATGGGCAAGCCTTGCAGACAATTTCCGTCTGGACTTTACCACCGAGGGAAAGCGGGAGACTTTGCAGGTGATTCGGTATTTTAAAGGACTTTTTGCAGAAAACAAAGAGCCTTTTTATAAGGAATATACCACAGGACACTATAAAAGAGGAGTGGATTAATGGAGTTATATGTCAGCGAATTTTCCAAGTATGTGATTGCGCTGCTGATTACTTTATATACTTATGAATGTTTTGCGGTGTTTCGCTATGACGAGGAAGAACAAAGAAGAGGTATTTATACCAGACAAAATCTTTTGATGTTTGCCTTTCATTTCAGCTGTTTTCTGGTCATTTGTTTTGAAACCGGAGACATTACATACCTGTTTTTTTATGCCTTTCAGCAGATTGTGCTTTATGCGGTTATTGTGCTGTACCGAATGCTGTATCCCGGTTCAAACCGGCTGGTGGTCAATAATATGTGTATGCTGCTTGCCATTGGGTTTTGCATTCTTACCAGATTGGATATGAATAAGGCAATCAAACAGTTTATTATAGCGTCAGGCTCTCTGGTGATTGCCCTTGTGATTCCGTTTTTTGTGCATAAGTTTAAATTTTTAAAAAAATTAAAGTGGGTGTATGTGCTTGTGGGGATTGCGGCCCTGTCCGTGGTAATGATTTTAGGACAGACCACATATGGCAGTAAGCTTTCCTATTCCGTAGCGGGCATTACCTTTCAGCCGTCGGAGTTCGTGAAGATTTTGTTTGTGTTTTATGTTGCGAGCGCTTTGTATGAGAGCAGCGGCTTTTTTGAAGTTTTTACCACGGCGGTGGCGGCGGCGGCCCATGTGATTGTGCTGGTGATTTCAAAGGATTTAGGCAGCGCGCTTATATTTTTTATTGTGTATGTGCTGATGGTGTTTGTGGCTGCTAAGAACTACTTTTATCTGCTGGCAGGCACTCTGGGAGGAGCCGGGGCGGCTTATATTGCTTACCGGGTATTTGCCCATGTGCAGGTCAGGGTGCAGGCGTGGAAAGACCCATGGAGCGTGATTGACTCGGCGGGGTACCAGATCACGCAGTCCTTATTTGCCATCTCCAGCGGAGGCTGGTTTGGCCTTGGGCTTTGCAAAGGGACGCCGGAGGCAATTCCTTTTGTGGAGGCGGATTTTATCTTTTCCGCCATTGCGGAGGAGTTTGGCATTATATTTGCGGTGTGCCTGATTTTAATCTGCGTCAGCTGCTTTATCATGTTTATGAATATTTCAGTTCAGTTGAACGATAAATTTTATCAGCTGACCGCTTTTGGATTGGGCGTTACTTACATTTTTCAGGTATTTCTCACAATAGGGGGCGGTACAAAGTTTATTCCCCTTACCGGAGTGACGCTGCCTTTTATCAGTTATGGGGGAAGTTCCGTTCTTACCACCCTTGTTATGTTTGCCATTATTGAGGGACTTTATATGATTCGTTTGGACGAGAAGGAACAGATGCGGCTTTTAAGAGAGACAAGGGCGAAAAAGAAAAGGAAACGTCCTGCCCCAAAGCCCAGGGTAAAGAGAATAATGGAAGATGATTTGAGCGAAGATGAGTTTGTGGATGCAGGGCGTCCGGCAGGAGATATGATTGAAGACGAAGAAGAATAATTTTAAGAAAAAAAATAAGAAAAAAAACAAAGAGATTATGCTTGTTACCTGGACCTTTGTTTTACTCTTTTTAGGTCTGGCCGGATATATCACTTATTATTCCGTAACCCACCAGCAGGAACTGATGAGCAACAGCTACAATGGACGCCAGCAGATTTTGATTGCCAAGAACAGGCGGGGAAAGATTTTAGCGGCGGATGGCAACGTTTTGGCACAGACTGTTTTGGATGACGAGGGGAAGGAAAAAAGAGAATACCCTTATCAGAATTTATTTTCTCATGTGGTGGGGTATGCCACCAACGGCAGGATGGGTGTGGAGGCGCAGGCAAACTATTATCTGCTTCATTCAAACGCCCCCCTTTCTCAAAAGGCCGCCCTGGATGCAAAGGGGGAGAAGTATCCGGCGGATGATGTGTATACCACCCTCGACGTGAACCTTCAGGAGGTGGCTTCTAAGGCGCTGGGCGTTTATCAGGGGGCGGTGGTGGTAACGGAGCCGGGTACGGGAAAGGTGCTGGCCATGGTGTCCAAGCCGGATTTTAACCCGGAACAGATCAAAGATATGTGGGATGAGTTGATACAGGATGATGAAAGCAGCATTTTGCTAAACAGGGCGTCTCAGGGGCTGTATCCGCCGGGGTCCACCTTTAAGATTGTGACCGCTTTGGAGTATATCAGGGAAAATCCGGATACTTACCAAAATTATCATTATACCTGTAATGGTTCTATTACAAAGGACGAAAGCCGGATTCAGTGTTATCATGGGAGTGTACATGGCGGGGTGGACTTTAAGCGGTCTTTTGCAAAGTCCTGTAACACCTCCTTTGCCAATATCGGTCTTTCCCTTGACAGGGATGCCTTCGGTAAAACTTTAAATTCTCTTTTGTTTAATGAGAAGCTTCCGGTTGCCTTTCAATCCAATGTAAGCAAAGTGACGATTTCCGACGAGACAACCGATTCGGATATGATGCAGGTTTCCATAGGGCAGGGAACCGCTTCCATTACGCCGCTGCTCCTTAATATGATCACCTGCTCGATTGCCAATGAGGGCGTTTTGATGAAACCTTACCTGATAGATTACGTGCAAAACAGTGCGGGGAATAAGATAAAAACCTTTGAGCCGGACAGTTACGGGAAGCTGATGGAGCAGGAGGAAGCCGAAGTTCTTAAGGGGCTGATGACGGATGTGGTTTTAGAGGGAACCGCGTCAAAATTAAAGGGGCTTTCCTATACGGCGGCCGGGAAGACAGGGTCGGCGGAATACGGGACGGTGAAGGGGGAGAGCCACGCGTGGTTTACGGGCTTTGCGCCTGCCGAGGAGCCGGAGGTTTGCGTGACGATAATCATTGAAGGAGCGGGGGCAGGCGGGGATTATGCGGTGCCTATCGCAAAGAGGATTTTTGATGCTTATTTTGGGGCGCAATGATCCGTCCGCTTCTCCGCGAATAGAAATTCAGTCGTCGCCGCGCTTTCGCTCTATAAAAACGCAGCAGACGCTAGGTTCGAAAAAACCTCACCAAGCGCTGGCGTTTTTATAAGGGCTCCTCCTTGAATTTCTATTCGCGGAGAAGCTAAGTTTCCGGTTGCCGGCTATAAAATAATGATTAAGAAGATATTGGACAAAAAAATTCTAACATTTTGCTATGGGATTTGTTGGAAGTGTGGTATGATGTATGGCAGGTGGGGTATAGGAATGAAGTTTTATAGATATCTTTATGTTGGGGACGGGGTTAAGAATCCCGGGAAGGTGAAATGGAAATTGAAACGTCATGCCGGCGTGCAGGTGTATGTGATTGTGCTGGCGCCTTCGCCGGATCAGCTGGAGATTTTTCACAGCGCTTATTTGAAGCAGAGGTATTACAGGTATCATCCTCCGATTGTGGTAGGGATTGCGGCAAGTCATGAGGAAGCGGTGGAAATTGTTGTAAAGATAGCGCAGGAATGTGTGGAAACTTTGGGAAATTGTAATCTGAAAGAATATTTAAAGTTAAAAGCAAACAAACGCTGCCAGGCTTCGAGAGGCAGCTTATTGTAAGAAAACAGTGATATGGAGTAAGGGCATGGTTGCAGTGCTGCTAACTATTTTAAAAATTCTGGGCATTATCCTGCTGGTTTTGCTTGGAATCATATTGATGGTGGTTCTGCTCGTTTTGTTTGTGCCGATTCGATACAAGATTAAGGTCCACAGGAAGACGGAGGACGGGACGCCAATTGT
>ERZ777011.1741-NODE-1741-length-20940-cov-6.048216_pt1 | contig 20940 bp, 18 predicted proteins | sample MGYA00374964_ERZ777011 | MGnify/ENA primary metagenome ERZ777011 (study PRJEB29310, sample SAMD00008975) | mouse gut metagenome | study: EMG produced TPA metagenomics assembly of the Metagenome analysis of fecal microbiota from mouse which was promoted... | reverse complement strand
CTACTACAATGTATTTATGGTTAATACCCCTTACAGCCAGTAAGGAATTATCCATCTTGTTGCTTAAGCTGTTAGAATGAGTAAGGCAATAGGTCTGGCCAATACCTCCCAGGACTTTACGTCCGTAACGAAGTCAGCCAACCGGCCCTCATTCGCAGCATTCGTTTTACGCAGGTTGAACCCAAAAGCGTTCGTGTGATACCCAGTAGATTGAATAGGCAATGGGAAAACTGGTATTGACCATTGCTAATACATTCTAAAGGAGTATCTGTTATGAACGCTGTTGGTATTGATGTTTCCAAGGGCAAGAGCACTGTTACCATCCGCAGACCCGGCGATATTGTCGTCATGTCTCCCCGCAACATCCCCCACACACAGTCCGCTATCAATAACCTGATCGATCTGATACGGGGACTTGATGGGGAAACGAAAGTCTGTATGGAGCACACCGGGAGGTACTATGAACCGGTCGCTACATGGCTTTCTGATGCCGGTATCTTTGTCAGTGCAGTAAATCCCATGCTTATAAAAGACTTCGGCGATGATTCCCTGCGCTCTCCAAAGACCGACAAGGCTGATTCCAAAAAAATCGCCCGTTACACCCTTGACCGATGGTCAAAACTGAAGCAATATGGAAGCATGGATAAAACACGCAACCAACTAAAGACTATGAACCGCCAGTTCGGCTTCTATATGGCACACAAAACTGCCATGAAGAACAACCTCATCGCCCTGCTCGACCAGACTTTCCCGGGTGCCAATGATTTCTTTGACAGCCCTGCCCGCAGCGATGGCAGCCAGAAGTGGGTGGACTTCGTCCATACCTACTGGCATGTGGATTGTGTCCGCTCTAAATCACTGGATGCCTTTACGGAGCATTACCAAAACTGGTGCAAACGCAAAGGCTATAACTTCAGTGCCGCCAAAGCGGAGGATATCTATCAGCTTTCCTCTGACATGATCGCCGTATTCCCAAAGGATGACAGCACGAAGCTGCTGATACGGCAGGCTGTGGCTATGCTAAACACTGCTTCGGAGACTGTGGAGTCCTTGCGCCTGAAAATGGACGAAACTGCTTCCACGCTGCCTGAATATCCTGTTGTCATGGCAATGGACGGCGTCGGCCCTACCCTCGGCCCCCAGCTCATGGCTGAGATCGGGGATGTGACACGCTTCACGCACCGCGGGGCACTGACTGCCTTTGCAGGCGTTGACCCCGGAAAAAATGATTCCGGGCAGCACATCCAGAAAAGCGTACCTACCACAAAGAAAGGTTCTCCTTATCTGCGCAAGACCCTTTTCCAGATCATGGACGGCCTTATCAAGCGTTCTCCCGCTGATGACCCCGTTTATGCCTTTATGGACAAGAAACGGGCGCAGGGCAAGCCTTATTACGTCTACATGACTGCCGGGGCAAACAAGTTCCTCCGCATTTATTACGGGCGGGTAAAGGAATATCTTTCCACGATTGCAGAAGTCAAAGAAACTTAAATAAATGTTCCCACTTCCCATCAGGCCAGCGTTCTGCGGTGGTCTTTTTGTAATACTTATTTTTCAACCTGTATAAAATTTTCAAAGTTCACAAATTTCTACTTGACTTTCTATTTGCAGACTTCGTTAACTCTTTATCCCCGCGAGGGTCATATACCCTGCCCTTTCGGACGATTCTGTTAAAATCAAACTAAGTCATACCACGCTAGCTTGCTGCGGGGTATTTGACTAAGATCACGGAAATATTGTCCTGCTCTTTCCGCTGCTTTACCAAATCTGTTAAATAAGTACAATTCTGCCTCATTACGGTTGGATTCTTACACGCCTGAGGGCCTAACTGTTCAAGTAATTCCCTATGTGAGATTTCATGACAAAAACCATCTGAACAAAGCAGATAAGAAGTTTCCGGCATTACTGTCCCCTGATAAAATACCGGTTCAACTGATGCAGAGGCTCCTATACATTGTAGTAAAATACTTCTCCGGGGATCCCGCAGGGCTTCTTCCGGTGTCAGTCGTCCGGCTGCGATCTCCCGTGCAACCACCGATTGATCCTCTGTTACCTGCCGGATTCCTTCAGTGGTCATTTCATAAATCCGACTGTCCCCTACCTGAATGATCAGATATTGCTCCCGATATAATAAAAGAGCGGATAGGGTTGTTCCAAGTCCTGCATTATGATTGGAACCATACACTCCAAGCTTTGAATTCTCAGCAACTGCTAAGGAACGCCATTCATTGGTTATCACATTCAGATCAAATTCACCTGCCGCCGCCATCTTCGCAAAAGAGGTATCAAACCATTGTCCGTATGCCAGAACCACCTCTTTACTTGCCAGCTCCCCGGCAGACAGTCCTCCCATTCCATCACAGACAATGGCCAGGACCGCCCTTCCCTTTGGAGTATCCAGGATCTTGACTGCAATGGAGTCCTCATTCGTCTTTTTTCTTATTCCTATATCCGTATTATAGGCCACAAAATAATTCATTTACTCTCCCCCTAAGACCCTTCCTTCTACCACAAACTATACAGAAATTCCTCGTCCCCCAGTGTCAGTTTACAATCATTCAATAATAACCGTTCTGTATCCGGCAGCACCTGTTCTCCATTTACAAATGTTCCATTGGTTGATCTTTCATCCCTCACATAATATGCGCCATTTTTCTTTATAATTGAACAATGAATACGACTGATTGCTGCATTATCAGCGATTATATAGTTGCCACCCTCCTGTGATTTACCAATCAAAAATCGTCCTTCCGGTAACGGAATGTTTTCTCCTGTTTTCAACCGGATTAAATGAGGATTTGGCTTTCTCTGTCCTGACTGCAGACTTGCATCCTGCGGCATGATCTGAGGCATCGGTGATGTTGGCACAGTCCCCTGGTGCTGAGACATCGGCGGTGTAGACGGATATGCGGATGACGTAGGAGATACGGGAGGATTCTGCCCTGTTAATGATGAATCATTCATTCGCTGAATCTTTGCATTCATTTCTTCCGGCATCGGTTCAAACTCGATATCATCCTCCGGTAACAGACTCGTATTTCCCTGTGCTTTCACTGACGTTGCTCCTGCTGCCGGAATTTCCGGTTGCACCGGTTCTGCTATCACCGGCTCCACCAACGGCATCTCCACCTGCACCGGTTCGGCTGGCACCGGCTCCACCAACGGCATCTCCACCTGCACCGGCTCTGCTATCACCGGCTCCACCAACGGCATCTCCACCTGCACCGGCTCTGCTATCACCGGCTCCACCAACGGCATCTCCACCTGCACCTGCTCTGCTATCACCGGTTCCACCAACGGCACCGGTTCTGCTATCACCGGCTCCACTACCGGCATCTCCACCTGCACCGGTTCTGCTATCACCGGTTCCACCACCGGCATCTCCACCTGCACCTGCTCTACTGGCACCGGCTCCACCACCGGCATCTCCACCTGCACCTGCTCGGCTGGCAAAACCCCTTCCTGTATGAATTCTTCCATCGGAGCTTCCGATGAAACCGGTTCCTCTGTTTCTGGAAGCACCTCCTCTTTAATTTCAATTCCAGCATCCAACATCAGACCATGTATCTGGCGAAGAAAAGATTTCAGATCAAACTCTTTATTCAGCGCAGATAATATCTTTGCAACATAATCTCCATCCTCACTGTTCAGGTATATAGCATTTGCCAGAATAGTGCGGAAAAAGTCCTGCACTTCACCTTCTTCCATAACTGCATTTTTGCCAGGCATACAGATCAGCCTTGCTTTCTCCATATCCTCTTCTACATAAATATACTGCGTGTCCAAAGGAACATAGGCCAGATTGATTCCCTTTTCTTCCAAATTAATCAAAGTATTAACGATACTTTCAAACGTACAGAGGATCAGCTTCCGGGTCACTACATCCTGCAAGCATTCTGCCAGCATTTTCCTTTTTTCCGGATAGGCATATATATAATTATGCCCTTCTTCATATGCTGCTCCCATAGGCAAAATCCCTGTCAGCCTTCTATCCTTACAAGCTTTCAGCACTTGTCCATCCATCATTTCACCTGCCTGAAGCTGATATTCTATTGTTTCTTTTCCATCCCGTAGATCACGTCTTAACAATTCTTTCTTCACTTTTTAACCTCCCAGCCCTAAATTTCTAAAACTCTAATTTTACTATATGTTACCAACTCACAATTGTCAACATTTTCTGTCGCTTTTACAGCTTTTTTGCTTGCACTTTTTGTAAATTCATGCAACACTTTTCCTAATAAGCTACACAACTATAATAGAAATGCATTTCAGAGAGAGGTGACCAAATGGAATCACAGGAAGAAGAATATCTGGTAACGCAGGCCTGCCACAGGGATGCAAATGCCTTTGCCAGCCTATACCAGAATGTTTATAAAGATTTGTATCGCTTTGCACTTTATACTCTGGGGAACCCGGAGGATGCAGAAGATGTGGTAAGCGATACTGTAACGGATGCATTTGTCACCATACATAAGCTGCGTTCTGCCGCAGCATTTCGTCCCTGGATATTTAAGATCCTTACAAATAAGTGCAAGGTCATATTAAAGAGTTATACCCGACGCAATCTGGAATTAGACATGGAAATCAAAATGCCGGATCGTAATTATGCAGAAATACAGGATATACGTAATTCTTTTGCAAAGCTAAGTCATGAAGAACGCCTTATTCTATCAATGACTATATTTGCCGGCTATTCCAATGAAGAAGCTGCCCGAATCCTAAATATGAAATCCGGCACGCTTCGTTCCATTAAAAGTCGTGCTCTTGATAAAATGGAAGCAGATTTATTATATTAAAAGGAGGAACTCCAATGAATGAGCAAGAATTAATTCGACGTATTCAGGAAGAAACGGAAGCAACTCCCATTCCTGACCGTCTTTCACCAGAACATGTTGCAGAAGATCTCTCTCATTCTTCCAAAAAGAAGAAATGGTACCAGCATCCCTGGATCAATATGGCCGCTGCTCTTCTGCTGATCGGAATCATCAGTACTACTGTGTGGAGTATTAATCGCAGCAGTTCGTGGATAAACCGCGCTGATACATCTAAAAATGAGAATGCCAGCCTTATAGAAGAAAGTGCCATGGAGGAGGCGAACGAAGATATCCCTCTGGATGCAGATGCTAGAGCGGAAGAACAGGGCCATCCAGAGAAAAGCAAAATTCAGACTGTATCTGATTACAGCCAATTATATCAGCTTTTATCCGATTTAGCAGTTCCGATAACAGACTTTTGTGATGATGAAATCCTTGAGGCTGTAACACAACCGACTGTTCAGGGAACCACAAACGCGGGTGACAATAAGAATACAGAACAATCAAGAAGCGACAGCTCATTTTATGAGACCAATTCCCAGGTCAATAATGTAGCAGAAGCCGATATTGTGAAGACAGACGGTAATTATATCTATTCCTGCTGCCGGCAGAATGGTTCTTATAATCCTGTAGCTGTAGCTATTGCAAGGGCAAAAAACGGTAAGTTACAATCCTGTGGCATGATCACACTGGAATCTATATTTGATGAAATCTTTGATTCATCCGACATGAAGCAGCGAAAGATAACCGAAGATTACTGCATCGAGGAATTATATATTGTTGATAAAAAGCTAATCCTGTTATGTGAAGTCCGTCATCCTGCTGACGATCAAAGGAATACCTATATTCTTACCTACGACATAAGAAGCCCGGAGAATCCAAAACTTCTTACTTCTCTGGTGCAGGAAGGCGCCTATAAGAGTTCCCGGCTTACAAAAGGCTGCCTGTATACCTTTTCAGAGAAATGGTCCAATATAATATCTGAAAAATATGAGGATTATGATAATTATATCCCACATATTAATCAGGAATCATTGACCTGTGACTGTATTTATCTGCCGGAATGCCCGGACGCTTCCTGTTTTCAGATTATGACAGGCATGAAGCTGTCAGAATCCGAACGTTTTGTCAGTTCGAAGGCAATTCTTTCAGGAAACGGTATTTATTATGTAAGCGAAGAAAATATATATTTTGCTCAGGAAAAATGGAACTGTGGCAGCACACAAACAGAGCTTCTAAAATTCAGCTATGAAGAAGGAAAACTGGAACCGGAAGGCAGCATTACCATAGATGGATATCTTCTAAATCAGTTCTCCATGGACGAATATAATGGATATTTGCGAACTGCGGTTACACTTTCACCCGTCTACAGTTCACCCGTCTACAGCGAAACCGATTCTGTCCAGATCAGCACGAATGCACTTTATATCATTGATTCCGATATGAATCTGGTCGGAACCATAGATGATCTGGCACCAGATGAACGAATCTATTCTGTACGTTTTATGGGTGATACCGGGTATTTTGTTACTTACCGAGAAACAGATCCGCTGTTCTCCGTTGACTTATCTGATCCGTCCAATCCTCAGGTTATGGATGCCTTAAAGATACCGAGCTTTTCAAATTACCTGCATTTTTATTCTGACAACCTGCTACTGGGACTGGGGGAAGAAAACAATCCGAACACAGGTGATTTTATGGGATTAAAGCTTTCCATGTTCGATATTTCGGATCCTTATGACATAAGGGAAATCGATAAGACTGTACTGCCAGAAGCATACTATGCTCCGGCCCAATACAATCATAAAGCATTCCTGATCGATCCAGAGCGGAATCTGATGGGATTCTATATTGAATGCTATGACAAAGAAAAATATGAACATTCAGAGAATTATGTGATTTATTCCTATATCCCGGGCAGTGGCTTTGTACAGCAGTTTTCCTGTAATATTACAGACGACAGTCCGTATACAGAGTTCATTCGTGGGATTTATATCGGAGATTATTTATATCTGGTAAATGGAAATTGTATCTGCTCATATGCCTTCGATACCTATCAGAAAATTGATGAAATACGAATTGAAACAGACGGAGCCGGCAATTAGCCGGCTCTGTCCACAAAACGAATCCTTTTACCTGAGTTATTGTGTATCAACATGTTCCTGATACGTCTCGGTAAAAATATGACTTCCGGTTTCTGCATTATCTACATGATAATAAAGATAATTATGTTCTGTTGGATTTAACACCGCATTTAATGACACCGCACCCGGGTTACAGATCGGCCCTACCGGAAGTCCGGTATTTTTATATGTGTTATATAAGGATTCTACTTCCAGATCATCATAGGTCACCTCTGATTTATCATATATCCCATTTGTAATAGGATACAATACGGTAGGACACATCTGAAGCATCATCCCCTGTTCCAATCGATTATTGATTACTCCGGCAATGATCGGACGCTCCTCATCCAGCTTGGCCTCACGTTCTACGATCGCTGCACGGTTTACCAGTTCATACGGTGTATAGTTCATTGCAGCCGCCTGTGTACGCATTCCCTCATCATATACCTCATCAAACTTTTGCAGCATCATATCTACTAAGTCATGAGCAGTGGTATCCTCATAAATATTATAAGTAGCCGGGAAAAGGAAGCCCTGCAGGCGATAATTCACATAAACGCCTTCCGGTATACTTTCCAGAAAATCATAATGATAGTCATTCTCCTGTACAGCATTCAGAAACTGTTCTTCTGTAAATAGGCCTTCCGCATCTACTCTTGCTGCAATCTGCTCTATCGAAAAGCCCTCTGGTACGGTCAACGTTGCTTTCACTGTCCTTGTTGGCTCCACATGTCCCAGTATTTCTATCATTTCCCAGGTACTCATACCGGTATTCAGTGTAAATTCACCCGGTTGGAGAGAACCGCGATATTCTGATTCCTTTACACGTTTTACAAATGCACCCGGAAACTGAATCAGGCCATTATCCTTTAGTATCTGAGCAATCTGCTTTGTAGCAGCACCTTCCGGTATTACAACTACTACATCCTTTCCTTCTGTTGATTCTGTCCCCTGATACTCCTTCTGGTATATTTTATACCGGCTATAACCATATATCATAGACGCAAGAATGATCACTAGGATAATGGATATTGCAATTAATGGTTTGGTATTTTTCATTTGTATCTCCCTTTACAGCTTCTCCGGTTCCGGATATTCCACACCGAAGGTATCCACTGTTACCGTTGCCATTCTCTGCTCCGTTAATGGCCTGTCCGTAAAATCAGTACGGGTCTCGGCAATTTTATTTACAACTTCCATTCCTTCTGTAATCTTACCAAATGCAGCATAGGAACCATCCAGATGCGGTGAAGCCTTATGCATGATAAAAAACTGAGAACCTGCAGAATCCGGATCCATTGCGCGTGCCATAGATAAAACACCTTCTGTATGCTTCAGGTCGTTCTGAATCCCGTTCATGGAGAATTCACCTTTAATACTATAACCAGGTCCGCCTGTTCCAGTTCCCTCCGGACAGCCGCCCTGGATCATAAATCCTTTTATGACCCGATGAAAGATCAATCCGTCATAATATCCCTTTTTTATCAGAGATATAAAATTATTAACGGAGATTGGTGCAATCTCGGGATAAAGTTCTGCCTTCATGATATCACCATTCTCCATAGTGATCGTAATGATTGGATTTGACATTTTTCTTCCTCCTTATAAATATTTAACAACAAACTGACAATCGTTACAGCTTACTACAACCCGCCTTCAGGACTCCTCCCAACTTCGTTGGGCCCCTCCGCAGCAAACGGATTGTTGTTGTACTCTACTACATTCCAACATCAGGACTCCTCCCAGCTTCGCTGGGCCCCTCCGTAGCAAACGGATTGTTGTTGTACTCTACTACAACCCGCCTTCAGGACTCCTCCCAACTTCGTTGGGCCCCTCCTCAAGGCAAATCCCAAAAACCTTCGAGGGTGGCAAAATAATCCTCCGGTGTTTCCGCCCGCCGGATTAATTTCGTTGACCCGTCCTCTCGTAACAATATTTCGGCTGATTTTAACTTACCATTATAATTATAACCCATTGCAAATCCATGGGCACCGGTATCATGAATCACCAGAATATCTCCTATTTCAATCTTAGGAAGCGACCGGTTCACTGCAAACTTATCATTATTTTCACAAAGCGAACCCGTAATATCATAAATGTGGTCGCAGGGAGCATCTTCCTTTCCTGCCACTGTAATATGATGATAGGCACCATACATAGCTGGACGCATCAAATTAACAGCACAGGCATCTACTCCAATATATTCCTTATAGGTATGCTTCTCATGTATAGCCTTTACGATTAAATGACCATATGGTGCCAGCATAAAACGTCCAAGTTCTGTAAACAGCTTTACGCTGCCCATGCCTGCGGGTACCAGAATTTCATCGTATACTTTACGAACCCCCTCACCAATAGCAAAAATATCATTCGGCTCCTTATCAGGTGTATACGGAATTCCTACCCCGCCTGACAAATTAATAAAACTTAACTCTACGCCTGTCCTCTCTCGAATCTCAACTGCCAATTCAAACAGAATCCTTGCCAATGCAGGATAGTATTCATTGGTAACGGTATTGCTGGCCAGAAAAGCATGCATACCAAAGGTTTCTACTCCCAGCTCTTTCAATCTGGTATAAGCCTCCATGATCTGCTCTTTCGTCATACCATATTTCGCATCTCCCGGATTATCCATGATATCCGTCCCCAGTTCAAATACCCCGCCGGGATTAAAACGGCAGCTTATCTTTTTCGGAATCCCCGCACTTCTTTTCAGAAAATCAATATGTGTTATGTCGTCCAGGTTTATGGTTGCATCTAATTCCCTTGCTTTTATGAATTCTTCCGGAGGTGTATCATTGGAAGAAAACATAATCTCATCACCCTGAAACGCAAGACGCTCTGACATCATTAATTCTGTTAAAGAAGAACAGTCTACACCACACCCCTCTTCCTTCAGTATGCGCAGGATAGATGGATTTGGAGTAGCCTTTACTGCAAAATATTCTTTAAAACCCGGGTTCCATGCAAATGCCTGCTTTAATTTTCTTGCATTCTCCCGGATTCCCTTTTCATCATATAAGTGAAAGGGCGTCGGGTAATCCTTTATGATCACCTCTAATTGTTCCTTTGTCACAAAGGGCTTTTTATTCATGGTTTTTCCTCTCCCTTTTCAATCTGTCATTAATGTACGAATCATACTATATTTCAAGAAAAATAGCAATGAAAAATACGACTTTTTTCTACCCGGGAACATTATTTTTTCATTTCAGGATTCTTCTCGGATTCATAGATCTCTTTTTGTTCAGATTCAGACTGTGAAAGAGCTGTTGCAATAGCGGATTCCTTCGGTTCTAACGCTTCCATCTCCCTTGTTTTATCTGCACGTGCATGTATTTCCTCAAAATTCACATCAACCTCAAAATCATAATCATCATTCTTAATTTTACCATCATCTTCTGCAATATAACCACATTTTTTGAAAAAGCGTTCAAAATTATATACAAGCAGATAACCGGCAGCCCCAATCCCAAACAGTAACATACAGAACACTGCCAGCCAGGAAACTGCACACAGATATCCAAGAATTCCTAATAAAAGAATTACAGAAACGGTAAATGGAAGATGGCTGATTGCCAGTAAAAATGCATTCTGGATCGTTTGTTTCACTGTATTCTCAAATCTGGCCTGCAATGGAAATACAAGAACAAAGGTCATAAGCCAGACTATAGTTAAAATGATACTGATGACCAGCATGACCGGTGCGATTACCATACTGTAATTTAATAACCAGCAAAGCAGATTGACTGCACATATTGCAAAAAGAGCAGACATGATCAGCCAGATCAGGGTTCCCTTTTTGAAATTTTTAGCAAAATTCTTAAAATATCGCCTAAATATATACCCATCTTCTTTCCGAAGAGAATCCATAGCTGTATAATAAAACGCACAGATAGATGCTCCTATTGTAAAGACCGGAAGACAGGTAATAACAAATAATATACTGATCACCATCATATCTGCAAACCGGTTGATTGCTCTCCACACCGGATTATTCTCACCAAACGTCCCATAATTTGACATGCTGTTACTCTCCATTCATACCTGTGGCAGGATCTGTTATCAGACAACCACCTTTTTCTTCCTGTATATCATAAAGGAATATAACAGCAAATTCAAGTGAAATAATTATAAACGAACTGTCTTACTTACAAATTATTTTCTCCATATTTGCAATCTAAGAACGAATGCGAAACGCTGTCTCTTCAAGAATAATCGATACTTCTGTAACGGAACAATGATCAATTCGAATCCAGTGTGTTCCCGAATCCATATTTTGAATAAACTGCTCTAATGCATCAGATTCTCCCTGAATCTCCATCTCAACTGCTCCATTATTCAGATTTCTCACCCAGCCAGTCAGATGGTATTCTAATGCCAGGTTCATGATATGATACCGAAAACCAACACCCTGAACTCTGCCGGAAACCAGTATATACTTTCGCAGCATAGCAATATCCCGCCTTTCTGCTCACTTATTTTCTTTTTGTAATATCTTTTTTACCGCTTCCTCTGAACATCCTGCCCTTTCTGCTATCAATTCTATGGGAAGTCCAAACTCTGCATAAGCCAATATCCGTCCTTCAATACGTCCTTCCTCATGACCTTCTGCACGTCCTTCTGCACGTCCTTCTGCACGTCCCTCCGCACGTCCTTCCGCACGTCCCTCCGCACGTCCCTCCGCACGTCCCTCGACACATCCTTCTGTATAACCCTTCTCATGTCCCTCAGCATAACCTTCTGTACGACTGTCTTCCCGTTCCAATGCCAACTGTCGATCAAACGTATAGTCCAGCCTTACCACATTTACCACCTCCGTACGTCGTTCCATCAGAAACTCCCGTAATACATTCTCTTTTATACAACGATCTATCGCAGATTCAATCGAATGCTCCAGTTCCTCATAATCATTCTTTCTGTGATTCTCTCTTACATAGTCCACAAATGTCATATAATCTTTTAAAAACAGGCAATGCTCCAGTAATTTCCGGTTCTTTCCATAATTAATATTATATATCGTGCAAGTCAGTTCAAGCTCTGGATTCTCTATGGATTGTACGAATGCGTCCGATAGCTTTAATTCATACTGCTCCGGCTGATCCTCGTCTCCATTATAAAAAACTGCAAACCTCGGAGTTGGAAGTTTCAACAATTTGCGGCCATAAATATTCTGTCCCTTTAACATCCGTTCCAGGATATTTGTAAAATAGATCAGACTGCGAACCGGCATATTCGGACATACGGTAGACTGATGCTCATAAATACTTAAATTCATGTCCAGTACAAATGCTGCATCATTGTGGACAGTCAATGAAATCCCCCTGTCCAGGGTACACATCTCCACAAGTGACGGACTCTTGTAATCAGACCCATTCACTGCATTATATAAATCCAATGCATTCTGGGGATCCTCCATCAGCATACAAAACACATCACTTTTATACTCTCTGTTTCCTGTCATAATACTTCCTCCTTTATCTGAGCAGGAGGGATCATCTGTTCATATGAAAACTCCTGCTCTTTTATAAGATGTGGTAAATAAAAGCAAGAATTTTCGAAAGATCTGAAATTAACATAAAAGAAATGGACCGGTATGCAACACAAATGGCCATACGGAATATGAAAAATATTGCTTTTTTAGATTATATTATATGGAGCACAATTTTTCAAGCCAAACTTAAATTTTTTTAAATAATTTATTCTTTTTTAATGTTCTATATCATATAAAGTATTTTTCCTGTTTGCTTTTGTTGGGTACATTCGTTCTTACCATCTACACTGAGATTGAAATACTAATAGATCACCAGTCCGCCCACATGCTTCATTAAGATATCAAAATAGTATCCTATCCTGTCTGTGTCGTGACATTCCGTCCCTGTTTTATCCAGCAGCGTACAGGTATAATTTCCCAGGGTAAATCTTCCGTCATAACCGACAACTCCTTCTGCGGTAAAATAAAATGCGTCTTCCTCCGAAACGATTGCCGCCCGGTATGGGTCGCCCTCATGGATACTCTCAGTAATCACATGTTCCCGCTTCCCGTCACCGCCGAAAAAAACCGGAAGCCTTCCTTCTATACCTTCATCCTTTAACGGAATCCCTGCCAGCCTGCATAGGATCGGTATATAATCGCAGGTCGAGACCAGTTCCTCACATACACCATTCTGCACATCTCCGCCACGAAACATCATCCCTACCTTGGAACGCCCGGAAGAAAGAAAATGCTCATCCTTTCCTACCAGATATCCCTGTCCGTGATCTCCAAACAGCGAGATCACAATCTCATCATCCTTATAATTTGCTTCAATATAGCGGTAAAGTATTCCAAGATAGCTGTCAACATGCTTCATCTGTGCAATGTAGGCGGTCCGTTTGCTTTCGCTGTATGCCTGCTTTACAGAGGTCAGCCCTGCATCTTCAATAATCCGGCATTCCAGCGGAAGCTTGCCCTGTACTGACGCATTCCCTGAGAACCCGTCGGCAATATTATGCAGATCTCCGACGCACATCCAGATAAACTGATTGGTCTCCCTCATCAGTTCCATATGATCCAGGACATCCGGGATTACCTGTTCCACGCGCATGCCCGTATACTGATGCTGATAAATGGTCCGGTCGATTCCCCTGCCATATCCGTATGGCAATATAGAACGCCAGTCCCCATCTATCTTTGCCGTTTCATACCCCTGTTCTTTAAAATACTCTGCGAGTGTTGTAATATTCTCCGGCAGCTGCTTCGTGATCTGCTTTAGAATCAACATATGATCAACCGAGCTTACCCCCGTCCAGTAAGCGGCCAGAGACGGCAGTGTCCACTCTGCTGCAGAATATGCATTGGTACACTGCACTCCCTTTTCAAAAAAACGGTATGTCTCCGGCATGATCTCTGCAAGCCGCTCTTCCTCTAATACCTTTTGTGATATTCCATCTACAAAAATATTCAATACCAGTCGTTTCTTACCCGGATCTGACTTTAAGGCAATGGGATTTCCAAAATAGATATCCCGTTCCGCCTCTACCTCTGTCGTCGGCGGGAGACGGTAATACTCAAAATGTTCTGCCTTCTTATTCATACAAACAAATTCCTTTCCGTCCGGAACATGCAGCCGAAACGGTACAGGCTCCTTCGACAGTACAGGCAGCAAATACTCTGCTCTTCACCAAGCACGAATCTCCTTCCTTTTACCGCTTCTCTGCATTCCAGCTTTGTCGTAATATAATTCCCGAAAAACTCATAGACGGAATCATCTGTACGTATGACATTATTCCAGTCAACATAATTGTATACTGCATTATACTTTTCATTTCCAAAAGCATCCGTATAAATCTTACCAACTAAATTGGAAGCATCTCCAAGATATGCCTCATCAAACAGTCCCCAGATCGAATGTATATTTCTTTTAAGCTCCGCCACCTCATTTTTCCATCTGACAATTCCTGCCTTATCACCTGCCTGTATCATTTTCTGTCCCTGTTCCATCATGTTTTCCTGCAGGATATCCATGCAGGATTCTCCGTGCTGCAATTCCGGATAAAGTCCACTCAGCATATCTAAAACAGATTCATAATGAATTGCTTCGATCCATTGTTCCTTTGCACAACAGACATTTCTTGCAATCAGATTGGCCTCAAAATTATACGGATTCTTTTTTAACATTTCTTTTGATATTCCATATGCTTCTTCAGCATTACCCGAGAGCAGGCGGCAGGCTGCTTTCATACAATACAGATCAAAGTCCATAGGACATTCTGCTTCATATTCCTGTATCATCTCCTCTATCTCATCCGGCTGTTCATTATTCTGTAAACATTCCAAAATCCGTTTCTTTAAATCGTTCATATCCTACCTCTTTTCTCCACTAATTTCCGTTTAAATACTCACCATGACTTTTCCTCTGATTCTGCATGCATCTCAAAGTATATTCAACACCGAAAAGATATCCTCCAGATCCTCGACAACGTCATAGCTTCTCGCTATTTCCCGCAGAGAAGCTATCTTATTCTCCCATAAATGGCCGGCCTTGAAGTCCTTTTCATATTTTTTCAGGAGCATACAATTCGATATTAAGTGCTTTCCCAGGTCTCTTGAAACACTATCTACGGATTTATATGCAACCACAACCGGTTCTGAAAGAAAACCCACCGGATAATTCTTTGTAATCCGTAACGCCAGTTCATAATCCTCTAACGCCGACATACTGGTATCAAATAAGCCGATTGAATCAAATACAGCTCTGGAAACAAGCATGGTCTGCGTACTGATCAGATTATTCTTCAGGCACTCCTCAAATGCCCATTCCCCAGCATTCTGAGGAGGATATGGTGTTGATAATTTACCGTCCTCATCATATACCATCTGCCCGTATATCAGTCCGTACTCCGGATGTGCCTCCATCATGGCAACCTGCTTTTGCAGCTTGTCCGGCACCCAGACATCATCACTGTCCTGAAAAGCAATGTACGCTCCCTGCGCAGCCTGTATACCCGTATTTCTGGCGGCTGCCTGCCCTTTGTTTTCCGGACAGCCGATGTACCGGAGTCTCACATCCTGCTGGAGCAGTGGCTCTAACAGTTCTTTTGTATTATCGGTAGACCCGTCATCAACAATGATCAGCTCCCAATCAGAATAGGACTGACCCGTTACACTTTGAACAGAACGTATCAGCGTTCCCGCCCGGTTATAGGTTGGTATGATTACAGAAACCATGCTTTATCCCCCTTTATCTATATTATTTCCGTTTCCATCATTCTCTGATAGTAATTATAATTCAACCACTTTCTAAAAGCAATCTCTTCCCTTTCCTGATAAAATCACTTTCTGATTCTGACAGCCCGCTTTTATTTTATAATTGTGTCTGCCGGGAAAGCATTGTATAATAAAATCGGAGGTAGGAGTTATGAATATATTGTTTTGCAAATGGACCAACTCATGCGAATATGGAATTGAACAGGCGTTTCAGACTATGGGACATACGGTAACGTCCGTCACGCATTCCTTCAGCAATGTTTCTCATTCCGTGGAAAGTATGCTGGTTTTGCAGTCTGCACTGGATCATAACCGGTTCGATTTCCTTTTTTCTACCAACTACCTTCCGGTCGTCTCGAAGGTATGCAATATCTATCATATCCCCTATATCTGCTGGGTAACGGATTCTCCGTGTCTTACCTTATATTCGGATTCCATCCGGAATTCCTGTAATCATATCTTTATCTTTGATTATGCCCTGTATGAATCTGTAGTTGACTATCATCCGTCAGGAATCCATTATTTCCCGCTGGCAACCTGTACCGATCTGTGGGACAGGATAGCCCTGACAGAACAGGATTGGGAGCAGTATAGCTGCGACGTATCCTTTGTCGGCTCCCTGTATAACCAGTCCAGCCCGTATGATACAGTAGAAGGTTTGTCGCCTTACACCAGAGCCTATTTAGACGGTCTGATCGATGCCCAGCTTCATGTTTACGGCTGCCACTTCCTGCAGGAATGCCTGACGCCGGAGATTATACAGGAATTCAAGACCTGTGCTAACTGGATCTGGTATCCGGATTACCGGACGGAGGATGCCGCAGTCATTGAGAATTCTTACCTGAGCAAACGGTGTGCGGCGCTTGAACGCTGTCAGATCGCGCAACGTCTCTCTGCATCCTTTCAGTTTCATCTATATACGAACAGTGACGTCAGTGGACTGCAGGGTGTTCAGAGCCTTGGAACCGTGGATTACTATGATACGATGCCCCGGATCTTCCGCTGCAGCAGTATCAATCTGAATATTACCTCAAAATCCATTCACACCGGTCTCCCCCTTCGGATCTTTGATATTCTGGGAGCCGGCGGATTTCTGCTGACAAATTATCAGGAGGAGCTTCCGAATTATTTTGAGATTGGGACAGACCTGGATATCTATGAAAGCATGGACGATCTGGAGGATAAGATTCGGTATTATCTGGAGCGTCCGGAGCTGCGGCAGGAAATTGCCCGAAACGGCCGGGAAAAGGTCCGCCAGAGTTTTCAATATACTACTGCATTGGCTCAGATTCTTGCTATCAGTCTGGAAGCCTGACTGAAGGTGCAGATATAAAATGAATATAAAGATATAAATATATGTATGATATCAATATTAGAAGGGACGAAACGAAGATGAATGTTATATTTTGTAAGTGGACCAGTATCTGCGAGGATGCTATTGATACTGCACTGGTACAGCTAAACTGCAATATCACCCGTATCACCCGGCTGCTGGACAGCGTTGATTATGATACGGACTATATGAGTACTCTTTCCCAGACCTTAGACAGTACGCCTGCTGACTGTGTTTTGTCTGTGAATTTCATACCGGTCATTGCGCAGGTCTGCAATGTATATAAGATCCCTTATCTCTGTCTGATCGTTGACAGTCCCTGCTTCCAGCTATACTCAGATACGATCCGGCTGCCCTATAACCGCATTTTTATCTTTGACCGGGATCTGTACCGGAAATTTCATAATGAAAATCCATCCTGCATCTTTCACATCCCTCTGGCATCAGATGTAGCGTTCTGGGATTCTGTTCCGGTACGGAAGGAAGACCATGCTTCCTATGACTGCGATATCTCCTTTGTGGGTTCCTTATACAGTGAAAAATGCAGATATAATCAGATTGAGCAAAGCCTGCCGCCGCAGATCCGCGGCTATGCTGACGGATTGATCGAAGCCCAGCTTCATATGTCCGGCGCTAATCTTCTGCGGGAAAGCATTTCCCTGGAATTCGCAGAACAATTCAAGGCCTGTGCAAAATGGGTACCCCTGGAGCAGGATTATCGGGAAGATACAATTGGCATTGTTGCAGACACTTATCTCGGATACAAATGTACAGAACAGGACCGGATCCGGAAGCTGAATGCTCTGGCAGACCATTTTTCTGTGGATCTTTATACTCTAAGTGAAACCTCAGCCCTGCCAAAGGTACATAATAAGGGGCCGGCAGATTCCCGGAATATGATGCCGCAGATTATTAAGTGCAGTAAGATCAATCTGAACTTTACCAATATACCGATCAGCTCCGGACTGCCCCAGCGGATTTTTGATATCCTTGGCTGCGGCGGTTTCCTGATGACCAACTTCCAGCCGGAGCTGCTGGACTGGTTTGTGCCGGATGAGGATCTTGTGATCTACTACTCGACATCCGATCTTATTGAAAAGACCGCTTATTATCTGGAGCATGAAGAGGAACGAAGGGCCATCGCTCAGAATGGCTACCGCAAGACCGCCAGCCAGCACACCTATGCTCTGCGTCTGGTGCAGATGTTCGAGCTGGCATTAAAGTCTTAGATCAGTAGATTATGATCGGCGCTATATGCTCCAGTACCAGCTTCAGATATTTCTGGCACATTGCTTCATTCTGTATCCGATTCCCCTGCAGATCCTCCAGCCAGCAGGTATACTCCTTCAATTCGAACATTCCCTCATCTGTGACCGGAGCCAGATTGATAAAGAAAAAAGTCGCATCTTTTGCAAATACTGCCGCCTGGTAGTTATCCTTCGGATGAATGCTTTCCGTCAGTGCATACTCCCGTTCCTGTAAACCGCCGAAAACCTTTGGCAGTCTGCCATCTGACGGTACTTCCGGCAGATCGACCCCTGCCAGCTTTCTAATAATACAGCTATAGTCACAGGTTGACATAATCTCATCAACCACACCTGTATCCGCTGCGGCTCCTCCCCGAAACATAAATGCTACATTCGAACGTTCTTTTGAAAGAAAGTGCCGGCCTGTTTCAACCAGATAGCCCTGTCCATGATCGGCAAACAAGGATACCACGATTTCCTCTTCTTTATAATGCTCCTCCAGATACTGGTACAGCATCTGCAGCCAGCGGTCGCAATGGGAAGCCAGACGGATATAGGCGGCTCTTTTATTATCACTATAGCTTTGCTTCGCCGAGGTTTCTCCCTTATCCTCAAAGGCCCGCTGCTCCAGGGTCAGATCCCTCTGGACATCCAGCGGTAAAATGTCATCGTCTGCTATATCATGCAGATCTCCGATCGAAATCCAGAAAAACTGATTCACATCCTGAAATGCCTCTAAATGATTTATCGCCTCTGCGATCACCTCCTGTACCTTAAAGCCTGCCTTTTGATGCTGATATACAAAACGATCATACCCCCGGTCATGACCGTTCACCGGCGTAATTCTCCAGTCACCCGCTACATTGGCCGTATAATATCCCGCATTCTTAAAATACTCTGCGATCGTCGGCACATCCGGCGGCATGGGACAATCCAGTATATTATGGATCAGCATATGGTGCGTGGTATCCAGCCCCGTAACATACGTAGCAATACTTGGCTGTGTCCATTCGGATGCGCTGTATGCCCGGTTACAGATCGCTCCCTTTTTAAAATACCGGTAGGTATACGGCATAATCCTCTCAAAATCTTCCCCCTGTATTACCTGCTGTGCCATACCATCTAAAAAAATATTCAATACTAACCGTTTTTGTTCCGGATTCTGTTTCAGAGGAATCGGATTCCCATAATAGGATTTACTCATAGAAAAGATGCGGGTACCGTTAGATATCCGATAATAGCTAAACTGATTGGGATGATACTGCATGACCGGATATTTATTTTCTCCGGTCTGAAACATATGCATTGTATTATTTTCACTGCAGGCGATCGGTAGCAGATATTCCAGTCCCTCTTCGGGCTTTCCGGAATCCGCAGTCCAAAATTCCTGTCCCTCCTGCACCTGCAGGAATTCTCCTTTGATATGGCTTACATCCATATTCTGATTATCCTTATCCGGGTAAAGGCTCAGAAACTGATCCTTAAATACACCCACAAATTTCCGTTCAAACCGCTCATTATAATAATACTTTCCTACGATCTGCTTATAAGACCGAAAAGAAATATCGTTAAATCCCCACCGGTTCTCCCACATTTCCATTATAATATTTCCTTTTTCCCGCTCTGCTTTAAACTCATTGTGATCGGAACACTGCTTTATCCACCTATCATAATTATCCAGGATGTCTGCGCACTTTTCCTCCAGCCCAAGTTCTTTTTCTTTTCCGCATTTACAGTATGAATATAAGAACTGGGCTTTCTGGTAACTTACATATGCCTCCAGCCATTGTCCAGTAAGCTCATAAATATATGCCAGATTATAATACATATCACCGCTTAAGGGCATGCGTCTTACACCCTTAAGCGCATAAGCTGCAGCGGTCTCTATATCCTCTTCCAACAGACTGCAGTTCATCTTCATGGAAATCAATTCGACATCATCCGGAAATAATTCCTCGTATTCTGTGATCCGTCTTTGAGCCTCTTCCAGATTCCCCTCTGCCAGAAGCGTTTCAATCCTCTCTTTGTATACGTTCATTCTGACTCCTCCATATCACTGCTTATATACTGAATTCTGTCCGGAACGCATCTAACAGCTTATTATTATCCTCCTCTGTCCGAACTGCCACTCGTAAATACTGCCCATTTGACAACTTCCCGGTTAAATCCTTTATCAGTAAGGAATACCTGGTGAACATCCGTCTTGTCAATTCCGCCGCTGTCATCCCGTTGGTAATCTCCAGCATGATATAATTTGCCTGAGACGGGATTACATGAAGTCCCGGTATTTTTTCCAGCTCCTGCTGAAAGCGGAAACGTTCTTTCCGAAGCTTTGACAGTGCAGTCTGATAATCATCCCTGTATTTCTCCTCAATCTGCATATAGAACTCAGCAAAGGAATTAATATTCCATATCGGAACATCCTTTTTCAACTCCAGGATCAACTTCTTATTGCCGCTCGCCAATATCCCCAGACGTAATCCCGGAACACCATATGACTTGGAAATGCTCTTTATCACTATCAGATGAGGATTCTCACAAAGCAACTCCTTCTCTAATAAAGAAGCATTCTCCTCCTCTGCAAAATCCACAAAGGACTCATCAACCAGAGCAGCTCAACCCACCTTCAGGATATATAAGTAGCTAACATTTCTGGGATTTAGGGGGATTCTGC
>ERZ777011.1740-NODE-1740-length-20962-cov-3.660688_pt1 | contig 20962 bp, 18 predicted proteins | sample MGYA00374964_ERZ777011 | MGnify/ENA primary metagenome ERZ777011 (study PRJEB29310, sample SAMD00008975) | mouse gut metagenome | study: EMG produced TPA metagenomics assembly of the Metagenome analysis of fecal microbiota from mouse which was promoted... | reverse complement strand
AGAGAGAAAAGGAGGTTGTGACGATTATGATGAGTTTGTTTGATGAAGAACAGATAATGAAGTCGTTTATTAAAAGTGAAAGGCGCGATGAAGCGAGAGAAACAGCGGAAAGAATGATAAAAATGGGAAAGTTATCACTTGATGAAGTTGCTCTATGTGTTCCCTTATTGTCATTAGACGAATTAAAGGAACTTGAAGCCGAGGTCATGCAGTTAGCGTAGTCATTCATATCAATCCAAATCAAATATAGTAATAGCGTTAGAGCATATAGAAACTGAAAATCTATATGCTCTATTTTTTGTCATGAAGGAGATAACGCGAACGACAACATTCAAACTAACGTTACAGGAAGACGACTCCATGTCTTTTTATGCAAACATCTGCTTCATTTCTTCATACTTTTGCGCCGTCATAAGCGCGGTTGCGTCCGTGCCTTTAAATTTCACCACATACGTCCATCTCCCATAAGGCTCTATTTTCGTAACCTTCGCTATATTGATAATGTAAGATTTGTGGCATCTCATAAATGTTTCCTGACCTAACTTTTCCTCAAGTTCGCCTAAGGAGATGGACGTTCTGTACTGCTCTCCCAAAGTCACAATATTCGTATAACCTTCCAGCCTTTCCACCAGAATAATTTCATCCACATCAAGCAATGAAGCCTGTTCTTTCCCTTTTATAAAAAGCTTATCTCTGTGATGCTCCGGCCTTGTCACCTTATCAGCCGGTTTTAAATCCGCCCCGTGGTATCCTTCCATACTGTTTCTGATTCGGTTTAGAGTCTTGATAACCCGCTCCATGTTAAAGGGCTTTACCAGATAATCAAAGGCATAAATTTCAAAAGCATTCGCCATATATTCACTGTGGGCCGTGGCAAAAATTACCTTAAGCCTGGGATTTAATTCGGTCAGCACCTTCGCGCACTCTAACCCGCTCTCACCGTTTAAATCTATATCCATAAACACCACATCCGGCTTATATTTAGCAAAATCAACCACAGCGCCGGTAAAATCGCCGCATTCGGATACCACCTGATAATCCGCCTGTTTTTCAACCATTTTATGCAGCAATTTCCTGATTTCCGGCTCATCATCTATCACCATTACTTTAATCATCTATTTTAATAACCATGCTCCCTTCCCGGCCTGCAAATGAATACTCTCAAGTTAAATTGACAATTGATAAAAATCAGCTGCCGGACTGATTTTCCAATCTGTTATCCTTCTTATTTTCCGCATATGCATTAACCCCTGTGCCAATACTCTTTTTCATTTCCGTATCCGCAAGCACATTTTGCAGCTTATAATAGTCAACCGCTCCAATATGTCCCTCCCGCAATGCCTGGGCCATAGCCTTCGGTATTTCAGCCTCCGCCTGAACCACAGCCGCGCGCATTTCCTGTTCTAAGGCTACCGCCATAGCCCGTCTTTCTTCCGCTCTGGCCTGGGCAATCTTGTTGTCGGCCTCCGCCTGAAGGCTCTGCAAGGTAGCCCCCACATTCCTGCCGATATCGATATCCGCTATATCTATGGAAATAATTTCAAAGGCAGTTCCCGAATCCAGTCCCTTTTCCAGGACAAGCTTGGATATTTCATCAGGATTTTCCAAAACCGCGTCATGGCTTAAAGCAGACCCCACCGTGGTGACAATACCCTCGCCAATTCTGGCAAGAACGGTAGCCTCCCCCGCGCCGCCAATCAGCCTGTCGATATTTGTTCTCACCGTAACCCTCGCCTTCACCAAAAGCTCAATGCCGTTTTTGGCAACCGCGGAAATCAGCGGCGTCTCGATTACCTTAGGCGTCACGCTCATCCTAACCGCCTCAAACACATCGCGGCCCGCCAAATCAATAGCCGAAGCCTTTTCAAAAGAAATGTCCATACCCGCTCTTTCAGCCGCTATCAATGCGTTTACCACACTGTCCACATCGCCGCCCGCTAAATAGTGCGCCTCCAATTGGTTTACCTTAACATCAATCCCTGCCTTTGTGGCTTTTATCAAAGGGAAAACAATTTTAGCCGGCATCACCCTCCTAAGCCGCATACCAACCAGGTTAAAAATCCCCACCTTCACATTAGATGCGACGGCTGAAATCCATAATCCTACCGGCACAAACACAAAAAATATCACTACCAAAAGACATATTATCCCTAATAATACAATTTTACCTATCATTTTTCCCTCATTTCTGCGCTGCGCTTTACGCCCTCCGGAGCCTGCGGCCACAGCGCAAGCGCAAGCTCTTTTCCTGACAAACTGCCTCATAAAGTATGGAAGCGTCTAACCCCTCTCAAAGTTCCTTTACCATAAGCTTCTTTTGATTCACCTTGCTGATTATAATCCGGGTTCCTTTTCTGATATACTGCCCTTCCGAAAAAATATCCAGCTCAACCCCTTCAAAATCTCCCTTTCCCGCCGGTTTTAAATCCGTAGCGGCAATGCCTTCCTTATTCAACAGATAGGTAAGATCCGACGAATCTATCAGCGTATCCGCCCTCACATCCGTATCCAGAATAATCGGCGACTTAAATTTTTTCTGGGACAAAAATCCCATCATCATTGTCATCAAAATTCCCAGAGCCACTATCACTACTACCGTAATCAAAATTCCCTGCTCTATGGAATCGGCGGTCAGAAAAATCCCCGCTCCCAGACACACAATTCCTGAAATCCCCGGCGCTCCAAACCCTGGCACCACCATCTCCACCCCGACCAGCACAAACCCGGCAATCAATAGTATGATACCAATCATCATAGCCATATCCAATTATGCCTCCACCTCCTTTGCAAATTTAACCGTAAAGCTTGTTTCCTCCTCCTTAGAGTCCACCTGTATGCTGCCGCCATTTTCCTTTAAAATACCTGCCACAATGTAAAGGCCCATTCCGTGGCCTTCCTCCTGTTTGGTAGAAAATCCCTGTCTAAATATCAGGCTTTTATGCTCCTCCAAAACAGGCGGGCCGTTATCGGAAACCACAAACACATAAAAGTCTCTCTCCTCATTGATATCCAGCGCCATTTTCTTATCCCCTTCTTTCTCCTTCAGGGCTGTTATGGCATTGTCTATCAAATTTGAAAGCACCTTGCATAGTTCCCATGGCTCAATTTTTAGCTTTTTCAGGTCGGACTTCACTTCCACATAAAAGTCGATATTTTCAGCCTCCGCCGTTCCCATCTTCGCCATAAGCAGGGCGTTGACCGCAGGTATGGACGTCCTGATCGCCTTTCCCACTTTCATCATGTCTTTGTAAATCGGCGCCAGATAATCGTAAAGCTCTTTATATTCGCCCAGCTCTAACATACCGTACACCACCTGCAGATGATTTAAGTAATCATGCCGCTGGCTCCGCAGCCTTCCGTTCAGTTCCTGAATGCTGTTATGGCTTTCCGCTAACGTCTCATATCTTCTTCTGAGTTTCTGATGCAGTGTAAGAATCCATATCAGGCAGGCCATTAAAATTATGACCACGCCAAGACAGAAAAGTAAGCTTATGTCCATCCGCATGCTCCTTTATGTGCTGAAATTTTGTAACCGTTTTGCCATGGTCTGAACCATTACATATTTTTACTATAAACAAAATAAAAAATATGAAAATGGAAACTCTCCCAATTATACACTTTTCCCCCTAAAATGACAAAAACCTGATAAATAAATATGTGTTCATGGGCTTTTCCGTTAATGCCGGATTCCCGGCCGAACAATCATCAGACAGGCCGGACATTCAAAAAAATCTTTATCCGCCATATTGACGCGGCAAACTCTTTTTATTACAATGGTAAATACGTCTCATAAAAGATGGTTGGAACGGGTAACTATCCGGCCGGGCCGAATAGTATCAGAAAGGAGTATTCCCATGTGGGGCAAATTCAAAGAAAAATTTATAGGAGATAAGAATTTTTATAAGTATGTTCTTTATCTTGCTGTCCCTATGATTGTGCAGAACACCATCACCAGCTTTGTAAGCTTTTTAGACAATATCATGGTGGGACAGATTGGTACGGAACAGATGTCCGGCGTCGCTATTGTAAACCAGCTGATGTTTGTTTTTAATGTCTGCATCTTCGGCGGCGTTTCAGGCGCCGGTATTTTTGGTACTCAATATTATGGAAAAGGGGATTACGAAGGCCAAAAGCACGCCTTCCGTTTCAAGCTATATGCCTGTCTGTTGGTTACAGCTGTGGCAGCCCTGCTCTTTTCCTTTTTTGATACCCAGCTGATCTCCCTTTATTTAAACGATACCGGCAGTGTAGGCGATATTTCCCTCGCTCTGAAATATGGAAAAGAATATATTCTGATAATGATACCAGGGCTTGTCCCTTTCGCAGTCAGCCAGGCATACGGCAGCTCCGTCAAGGAAACCGGCCAGACCTTTATTCCCATGCTAGCCGGCATTGCCGCGGTCTTTACTAATCTTGTTTTGGATTATCTGCTGATTTTTGGTATTTTCGGCCTCCCGGCTATGGGCGTTCAGGGTGCTGCCATCGCAACAGTCATCGCCCGTTTTGTAGAATGCCTGATTATTGTAATCTGGACTCACAGCCATAAAGAAAAAAATCCATACATCATAAATGTGTACGGAAGCTTTTTTATCCCTCGCAGTACTTTAATAGAAATTTTGAAAAAGGGAACCCCCCTTATAGTCAATGAAATGTTGTGGGCCGCGGGAATGACCGTGATTGTCCAGTGCTACGCCATCCGGGGCCTTGAGGTAGTGGCCGCGCAAAATATTTCCTCTACCATCTCCAATTTGTTTAACACCGTTTATCTCCAGCTTGGAGGCTGCATTTCCATTGTAGTGGGGCAGCTTTTAGGCGCGGGAAAAATAAAAGAAGCGCGGGATGCGGATAACAAGATGATCTTCTTCTGCGTATTTTCCTGTGCCTGCATCGCAGCCGTCATGCTAGTGGTGGGCGGATTTTTCCCGTCCATTTACAATACGGATGAGCGCATTAAAGATCTTGCCAGGCAGTTTATTGCCATTGCCGCCCTGGCAATGCCCCTTTCTTCCTTTTCCCACTGCGCTTATTTTACCCTGCGTTCCGGAGGAAAAACCATTGTTACCTTCCTGTTTGACAGCGTTTACACCTGGGTTCTGGTCATACCCTTTGCTTACGCTCTGTCGCACTTTACCGCCCTGCCCATAGTGCCTATCTTTTTCCTGATACAATTTACCGAAATTGTCAAAGTAATCATAGGTTTCTTCATGGTAAAAAGCGACGTTTGGCTTCAAAATATCGTATCGGACACTGCTAATGCGCAGAGCGGCGCTTAACCTTTTTTCCTCTGCTCCTTTTCCAATTTATTGCGTATACGCAGTTCCTTGAAAAAAGTGGTCAGCATGTGGGAGCACTCCTCCTGAAGTACTCCCCGTGTAACCTTTACCTGATGGTTAAATTCCGGCATCTCCAAAATATTCAATATGGAGCCCCCGCACCCTGCCTTGGGGTTCATGCTTCCCATCACCACCTCGTCTATCCTGGCCTGCACAATTGCCCCCGCGCACATCTGGCAGGGCTCAAGGGTCACATAAAGGCTGCAGCCTTCCAGCCTCCAGTCCCCTATCTTTTTGCTGGCCTTATTAATGGCGGTAATCTCCGCATGAGCCAGGGTATTTTTATCCGTATTCCTCCGGTTATATCCCCGTCCTATCACCTTGCCTTCATGCACAATCACACAGCCGATTGGCACCTCTCCCAGCTTGTACGCTTTCATTGCCTGCCGCAGCGCCTGCTTCATATATTTTTCCTGTTCTGTCATACATCATCCCCCTTGTATGATATATTACCACTAACAGGAAAATTTTTCGACACAGTTATGCCTCAAAAAAGCCGGATTGCGCACAGCAAAATATTTCTTGTGCATGGGTCGGAAAAGTCTCTTTTCGTTTCAGTTGACAAACCGTCCAAAACCCCATATACTACAAGAAGGTGTTAATCACATATATCTATGATATAAGGAACCGTGCGGCTTTGTTTTCAGGGAAGCTGTCATGGCCGCCCAGTACAAGTGGCATTGAAGATTGGGTCTTACGCAATGGAAGTCTGTGAACCGTGTCAGGTTGGGAACAAAGCAGCACTAAACAGAATTTTCCATGTGCCGTAAGGGCGCCTGGTCCTAGTTAACTGTATTGGTAACGCATGGCAGTTTCCCTGAGCGTAAAGACCGGTTCCTTTATAATTCCACACGCCGCATATAATATCCAAACTTCCCGATTTCCACAGCTCCGTCACACTCAAATCCTTCAAACCCGAACATAACTGCCACCATCTTTTCCCGTTCAAAATAAGTTCCGGGCACTCCCAGATAAAAGCAGCTCCCATCGCCATTCCCAAGCTCCTTGTCAGGCCCTAAAATCATATGCCGGTAATTATAAAATCCATGTAGCAAAAAACTGTTGTTTACGAGTCTTTGATAGGGGGCTTGCAACACAACAAAGTCTTTTGGTTCTATAGACAAAAAAACCCTTTCATCTCCAAAAGGATGCACATTTTTGTAGCTTCTTAAAAGCTGCTCCCATTTATCGCCTGCAGCCGGCTGCGGAAAAAAGCCTTCCGGTTCTTCTTCTCTTTCCGCCATATGAACAGCCATCCTCTCCTCCTCCAAACGCCTGGTTTCTTTTTTTGCATCTGTCTCCCCTGCGGTTTTTGCCATGGACACTTCTTCCGCAGGTACAAGCCTTCCCTTCCTGTTCTTTTCTTTTGCGGACGCTTTCTCCATAAGGTTTTTTTTAGCCCTGTCCGCTGCTAAAACTTCCGGACTTTTCTGTTCCCCGCCATTACTTTCATCCTCCTGCCAGCGTCCGGAAATTTCATATGGGCCATCCAGGCGGATCAACAGGCCATACAGGTCTTCTTCCTTAAATTCTTCCTCCCCAAAACGGGCAACCCCCTTTTGCAGGGCAAAGCTCCTGTGGGCGTCTGCCCGCCCCTGCTGCCCTGTTATGGTTCCCCACTCTATCTCTCTTCCGTCCGATATCAAACAAAGGGAATATTTCTTTCCAAAAAATATTCCTTCGCTCTTTATATGTATGTCCACAACAAATGCATCCTTCTCCCTGGATACCCTTGCAAATCCGGCAGAAGCTTTTTTAATCCCGTTCTGTGATAAAGTCAGATAAACTATTTTCTTTTCATACAAATACAACCTTATCCCTCCCAACAGTTCTCCCGTAACAGCTTGGCCGAAAGCCATACGGTTACATTCTTTACCATTGTATTCGGAAATAAGGTTGTTCATTCCATTTACCATAAGGCAAATCATTTAGCAAATGGTAAATACGAAACTATCGCACACTTTAGTTATCTTGTAATTCCAGATACTGCATATAACTATATACCATCATGGCAATTTTAAAAGTAAGCGCGTCGTCAAAGGTCCTTACGTCAAGTCCTGTAATTTTCTGTAGTTTTTCTACCCTGTATACAAGCGTATTTCTATGGACGAAAAGCTGCCTGGATGTTTCGGACACATTTAAATTATTCTCAAAAAACTTATTTACAGTGGTGACAATCTCCTCGTCAAAATCTCCCGGATCGTTATTTCCAAAAATTTCCTCGATAAATATCTTGCACAGATTAGCCGGCAATTGATAAATAAGGCGCCCTATGCCAAGGCTTCCATAAGAATTTACCTTTTTTTCTACATAGAATATTTTCCCTACGTTCAATGCCATCATTGCTTCTTTATAGGATTTGGACACATCCTTTAGTTCCTGCACAATGGTTCCATATCCCACTCTGACATTCATCATTACTTCCGTGCTCATCATATCTACTATGGTCTGCGCCGTTTGTTCAATTTCCCTGTACCCTTCTTTTGGGTCAAGGGCTTTGAGCAAAATCACATTGCTTTCATCTACTGCCGTTATAAAATCTCCCGACTGAGAAGAAAACATACCTCGCAAAAACTCTGCTGCCGTACCATCCTGTTCCGTCCCCGTCTCAACTACCAATACAACTCTCGGGACCATCACCTCAATATGAAGTTTCTTCGCACGATTATAAACATCAACCAAAAGCAGATTATCCATCAGCAGATTCTGGAAAAAATTATTGCGATCGAACCGCTCCTTATAGGCTGTCATAAGCTGCTGCATCTGGCTGACCGCTATTTTTCCAATCAAATACGACTCGTCATTATTTCCCCTGGCAATCAAAATATACACAAGCTCCCCGTCATCTGTTATCTTAAACAAATGATCTCTCCCTATTACCTGACTGTCTGCCGGGGAATCAACAAATCCTTTAATAATATATTCCGGTATATCACTACTGTCAAAGGTGGAAGCAACCTCTACCCCATCCAAAGCAAAAATCGCCAAATTCACTTTCGTAATTGAGCGAAGTTCTTCAATGCAATTTACTATAATCTGTGTTGAAATCATCCCTTCATATCCTTTCTAAAACGGGTTTTACAATCAAGCAGAGAAGGGTTTTCCCCTGCTCGCCGCGCGGGGCGATAGCGGAAGCTGTCCATACACACCCCTGTGCAAAAAAAAGGATGCCGTTGGCATCCTTTTTTGTATATACTTATTACTAGTTAGTAATAACATGCTCAGTTTCTTTATCAAATACATGAATCTTATCAACATCAAATGCAAACCTAACCGAATCGCCAGGTCTTGCTGTCGTACGGGAATCAACTCTTGCCGTAATCGGGAACTCAGCCAGATCAAAGTATAAATAAACCTCTGCGCCAAGCAATTCGTAAACCTTGATAGTTGACTCGAATACGCACTGAGCTGAGCTAACGAATGCCTCCGAATCATATACGTCTTCAGGACGGATACCAAAGGTAACTGTCTTTCCTGCATAGCCACCATCAATCAATTTCTTCGCTTTAGATTTGGGAAGTTCAATATTCTTTCCGGCAACCTTCAGACTTGCCCCATCGCCCTTTACTTCTACTACCGCATCAAGGAAGTTCATCTGAGGAGATCCCATAAATCCTGCTACAAACAGGTTAGCCGGCTTCTCATATAAGTTTTGAGGCGTATCTACCTGCTGGATAACGCCGTCCTTCATAACTACGATTCTATCGCCAAGGGTCATAGCCTCTGTCTGGTCATGTGTTACATAGATAATGGTGGTGCCTAATCTCTGATGCAGTTTCGCAATCTCAATACGCATCTGCACACGTAATTTGGCATCCAGGTTGGAAAGAGGCTCATCCATCAGGAATACCTTAGGATTACGAACGATGGCACGTCCCATAGCAACACGCTGTCTCTGACCACCGGACAAAGCCTTAGGCTTTCTGTCGAGAAGAGCTGTCAGGTCAAGGATCTTAGCTGCTTCCTTAACCATCTTATCGATTTCATCCTTCGGAACTTTCCTCAATTTAAGTCCGAAAGCCATATTATCATATACTGACATATGAGGATACAAAGCGTAATTCTGGAATACCATTGCAATATCCCTGTCCTTAGGCTCAACATCATTAACGACTCTGTCGCCAATCTTCAATTCGCCGGAAGAAATATCTTCCAAGCCTGCAACCATACGAAGGGTGGTAGACTTACCACATCCTGAAGGACCTACGAAAATAATAAATTCTTTATCTGCAATTTCAAGATTGAAATCTTTCACGGCTTCAAATCCATTGGGGTATTTTTTGCAGATGTTCTTTAACGATAAACTTGCCATTCTATTTGCCTCCTTGGAATTTTTAACTCTATGCTAAGTATACATGAGATTTCCAATTCTGCCTATACCACTATTCCACAAAGATTTTATATTGTATTAGAGAAAATGCTTATAATTATTTATGCTTTTCCTATCAGGCAGCAAAACGTACAAAAAAGTCAGACATATATGGACATTTTGTACAATTCATCTACCGGCCTTTTCAGCTTTTGTCCCCTCTTCCCCTTCGTCCTCAACAGCTATCGTCCACTCATAATCTCCCGCCACTTCTTCCTCCTCCGGCTCAAAGCGTTTAAAAGTCTTATTATACAAAAGTGCGCACAAAAAGGCCGGGCCGGAAATTCCCAGCAGGAAAACGAAAGGAAAAGCCTGGAAGGAAAGCGCCGTAATCACAACAGGAAGAATCCAAATCACTACCATAAGAATTGTTTTGGGAAGTGTTAAAATTCCCATATACAGAGAATTTCTAAATGTATTTCTGATTGTATTGTCAAATCTGGCAAGAACAGGAAACACATGCATAATCCCTACAAGGACTATCAGCCCCACCGCCAGCAGCGCCACTTTAATCCATGTGGGAAATACGACGGTAGAATATCCCAAAATAAAGATATCTCCCGCCAATACGCCAATTACCAAAAGAATCAGCAGCCATATAACGGTTGCCTGCTTAAAATTCTGCTTAAAGGACTTAAAGAAACCTCTTACAATATATCCTTCTTCGTTTCGAACCATCTTAAGGCATACATAATTTAAACCCGTCATAGCAGCTCCCACCGTAAAAATGGGGATGCAGCAAACCAACGTAAGTAAATTCAGTATAATTAAATCCGCTACCCTGTTTAAAAAGCTAAACAGCGGGCTGTCCATATTAAAAAATCTGCCCAAAACTTGCCCCTTCCTTTTCTTGCGTACTTTTATGTATACTTATTGTCATCGGTGTTCTCCAAAATTCCTGGAAACCTTTTTATACTGCTGATTTAATTTGCGATAGGTAACCAGAGTCTTATCCACCCGGTTCTCCACATAATCCATTATCTCGCTTTGCCCATCTAAAAACAGATTTACAATCATCTTATTATACTTGCCCTGCTCGGCTTCCTTGCGTAACAGCGCGCTCAATTCGTCTCTGCTCAGCGCCGGTCGGTAAGTTTTCACAGCCAATAACGCCGACACGGAATCCGCAAGCTGTAATATCCATTGATTGCGGTTCATCTGGGCTTCCTTAAGCCCTCTTGGATACCCGCTTCCATCCCCCCGTTCATGGTGAGTTGCCACAATTCCCATAACTTCCTCAGCCATTCTGTTTTTCAAAACCTTTTCCGCCAGAAGAACGTGCATCTTTACTTTTTTGTATTCTTCCGGCGTCAGGTTCCTTGGCGCGTTCGTGATCCCATTTGGAATTGCCAGCATCCCTATATCGTGAAGGAGCGTCGCATAATAAAGCTGCTCCCTCTCCAATTCATTGAGCCCTGCCTTCTGTCCTAAAATCTCAGCTATACAGGTACAGGTAACGGCGTTAAATACTAAATTTTCTTCCTTAAGGCCCTGGATATACATGAGCATTTCCACCGACTTTTTCTTATCCGCATTGGTAAAAATCATGTACTCCGTGATTTCATCTAATTCAGCCTTGTAGTCGTCGCTTTTTACCTTGTTTATCACATCGTATTTTTCTTCTGCCTGCTTAAACAGATCATAAGAGTCTTTGCTGAATATTGTGCCAATGTGCTTTTCCAGCCTGCTCACAGCAAATTTATCCCCGAGAATTGTGGAATAAATATCAATTTTTTCCGCCAGATTTAAACATGCGGTGACTTCTTTATATTCATGACCCATGGCTTCTAACCGGGAATAATCCATATGGTGATAAAGGATAATCTGGGAAAGCTCACTTAAAGGAGATAAATATTTAAAAACCAGATACCCGTACACACTATGAGCCATGGTCTCCTTAAACTCATATTGAAGCATATCTTTTAAATTATCCGTTTTGTATGCGCCTATATCATGAAGAGACGCTAAAAACACAAAATCAGCCAGCTCAAACTTTTCAAAACCGCCCTTGCATTCCAGCATTTTATACAAATAATACGCAACTCTGGAACCGTGATCCATCGGTTTGCGGTCAATCAACTTTAAGGTGTCTCTCATTAAAAGAAAAATATCTTTGCTGTGAATATATTCCATACATATACCCCCACTTAATTAACACTTTTGTCTGAAAGGATGTATTCCATCGGTGTATATTTAATCCCGTCCTGCCAGACCTCCGGCCCTAAATCCCGAAAACCAACCTTATGATAAAAATCTATCCCATAAGGCGCAGCGTTCACCGTCAGTCTGCTTTTTCCCAGCTCATCCTCCACATAAGCGGCCAGTTTCAAAACCAAAGCTCTGCCAATTCCCCGTCTGTGATAATCTTTATCTACAAAAAGGAGCGAAATATGCATTTCATTGCGCAGCGTGATCATCCCTACAATCCTGCCCTTATCATAGGCTGCCATCATTTGATACATGCCCATCACAAACATATTTTTTACACTTGAATTTGTGATAAAGTCTTCAAAGCTTTTGATTCCCTCCTGTGTATAATCAGCCGCTTCAAATTCTAAAAAGGTTTTCCAGGCCAGCCCAATGGCTTCCTCCCAGTCATCCTGGCCTGCAAAACGAATTTCGTAAGATATTTCCTGTTCCATTGCTATACTCCTGCATATCGCAAGCTCCCTTGCGATACTGCGCCAATAGTTCTATTGCACAATATTATTGTATGATTATAGCAGAAAAAAAAATATTTTACAATCACGCCTGAACCATTTCTATCCCTACCCGGTTAACAAGCGGCAGCCCGTTCTCCAGGGCATAAGCATTTTCCAGCGTTGTACGGGCAATCGCCTGCATAGCCTCCTTTGTAAAAAATCCCATATGAGAAGTGACCAGCGCATTTGGGAGCGTCATAAGGCGCGCCAAATTATCATCTACCATAATATCGCCGGACTTATCCTCATAGAAAACCCCTTCTTCTTCCTCGTATACGTCCAGGCCTACGCCGCCAAATTTCCCTTCCAGCATGGCGTCGATCAAATCCTCCGTGTTGATCAGAGCGCCTCTTGAAGTATTTACCAGATAAACACCGTTTTTCATTTTGGCAATCGTATCCTTATTAATCAAATGCCTTGTATCTGATGTAAGGGGACAATGAAGGGAAATAATATCCGAGCTTTTAAACAGCTCGTCAAGAGACACATACTCCGCTTCTAACCCTTCTACAGGAAAGGGGTCATAACAAAGCACATGAGTCTGAAAACCATTAAAGATCCTGATCATCGCCTGCCCAATCTTTCCTGTGCCGATAACGCCCACTGTCTTTTCATACAAATCCGTTCCCATAAGCCCATTTAAACTCATATTAAATTCCCTGGTTCTATTGTATGCCTTATGGGTCAGCCTGTTTACCGTAAGAAGCAGCGCCATAGCAAATTCCGCGACCGCCTCCGGAGAATAACTGGGTACCCGAAGAACCACTATTTTATCTTCCGCCGCCTTTACATCTACATTATTAAAGCCTGCGCTGCGCAGCAAAATTGCCTTGACTTTCATTTCATAAAGGGCATCTATCATTTCCGCATCCACATAATCATTCACGAATATACAGATTGCGTCATGTCCTTTCGCCATAAAAACCGTTTCCCGGTTACAGGCCGCTTCAATAAAATGAATGTCAAACCCATATTCCTTTCCCATGGGCTCGAACCATATTTTGTCATAAGGTTTTGTTCCATAAAATGCAATTTTCATAAATCTCCTCATTTCTGCGCTGCTTTATTGCGCAAAGCCATATATGGCTTACAAGTTTGTGGAGGCAGCGCAGACACAAACCTGTGAGTGAAAGATTGAAAATCTTTCACTCTTTCCTCTTTTCCCCATTCGCTTTCTTTCATTTCCAAATACAAGGAGCTGCAATAAATAATTTTCTTTCCTCCAAATTATTTATTTACAGCTCTCAATTATTTTATTCCCCGTAACAGTTCCGGAAAAGTTAAGAAAACAGGCTTGCAAAAAAGCTTTTAACAGATTCTTTCAAATTGCCAAAAAAGCTCCCTACCGCATTAGATGCCGCATTTTTCACAGCGCCCGTTACAATTTCGTCCACATGATCCACAAAGTCAGCTCCATATTCCTGGTAAAGGCTTTCCGTTTTATCAAGCACATATTCCGCTGAAAAACCCATTCCCTCTAGCTTATTCATGGTATCAACCAGCTTTCTTGCATCTTCCCTGGCAATTTCCACACCAAACTCTTCTTTGCCCTCGCGGATGGCATTTAAAAGCCCTTCCTCCGAGCTTAAACTCCCCTCTGAGATCTTTTCCTTCAAAAACGAAAAAACTTCTTCCGCCGTTTCCTTATCTACATTTTCAAAAATTGAGGTAAGCTCCTGCTTCACCTGTCCAATTACATCGTCTGCCGCCCCGTCCGAATCTTCGGAGGCATGAACATTCATTCCAAATGCCAGGAGCAGTACCAGGATCCAGGGAAAAATTTTTAAAAATTTCTTTTTCAATTCATTACCCATGCCTTTCTTTAAACCTGCAGCAGTTAAGCCGCAGATAAAAGTTCTTCTTAAAAAATTTCAAAATGTTAAAGCTGATATTCCTTTACCCTCTCCATAATCCACGGGTAAAGATCCTCATATACTTTATGCTTATCCTTTTCATTGAGCAGCTCATGCCTGTCTCCCGGATAAAGTTTTATGGAAATGCGCTCCATACCGGCCTGCTTAAAATCCTCAAAGGCTTTCTTCACGCCCTCTCCATAATTCCCCACCGGATCCTTATCCCCTGCAATAAAGTACACCGGAAGCTCCTTTGGCATCAGCAGCAGATTTTCCTCCTGATTCAGCCTGTCAATCAGTGTAAATAAGGTCTGAAACCCATTGACGGTAAAGGTAAAACCGCACAGGTTATCTTCCATATAAGCGTCCACCACAGTCTTATCCGTACAAAGCCAGTCAAAAGGAGTCTTTGCATCCGCTATTTTTTGGTTGTAATTGCCAAAGGCAAGCTTATCCATAAGCTTTGCGGTATGCTTTGATCCCAAAAAAAGGCTCTGTACCGCTGCCAGAAGTTTACACACCTTTACAAGCGCCTTAGGCTGTGAGCCCGTTCCACATATCACCGCGCCCTGTATTCCTGTTCCGTATTTAAACAGATAATTGCGGGCAATAAAGGATCCCATGCTGTGTCCCAAAATAACATAAGGTACGCCTGGGTATTCCTCCTGTGTCATTTTTTTCAGACGGTGAACGTCTCTTACCACCACTGTGGCCGGATCCTGCTCGCAGAAATACCCATACGTCCCATCCGCTCCCACGCTTTTTCCATGTCCTAAGTGATCATCACCGGTTACCAGTATTCCCTTCTCCCCTAAATACTGTGCCAGAGCTTCATACCGTTCAATGTACTCTGCCATACCATGCACTACCTGAAGAATACAGAGCACTTTCCCCTCCGGTATCCATCTGACGGCATGTATCTTTGTCATCCCATCCCTGGAATCAAATGTAAATTCAATTTTTTTTACCATTGTAATCCTCCATGCTTCCAATGGCCCCCAAATTTGGGCGTCAAGCACAAATTTGTCCGTGAAAATTTATTTTCACAGTACCTTCCTCTAACATATTTCCGCCCCTGACGGCATTTCCTTTTCCGGTGTAAGCAGCGCCAGGTTTCCTTCGGCGTCCTCCGCGCACAGCAGCATTCCCTCGGAGACCACTCCAGCCAAAGTGGCAGGCTTTAAGTTCACCAGCACCATAACCTTTTTTCCTACCATTTCTTTGGCGCTATAGTGCTGTTTAATACCGGAAACAATCTGCTTTACCTGGCTGCCTATGCGCACCTTAGAGCACAGTAGCTTTTTTGACTTAGGCACCTCCTCGCAGGCGATAATCTCGCCCACCTGGAACTGCATTTTATCAAACATGTCATAGGTAATTTCCGCCTTAGGCGCAAGATCAATGCCGTCCGCAGGTTCTGCTTCCTTCTCTTTGCAAACGCCTGCCTGTTTCGTTTTTCTTTCCTCAAACATAGCCTCCGCCTTCTCCACCACTTCCTTCACATCCAGACGTGCAAAGAGAATTTCAGGCTTTTCCGTCACCTTGTTGCCGGATATATATTTCCCAAATTCCCCAAGCTCCTCAAAGCCCCTCAGACCGGCGTTAAGCTGTCCGGCAATTTTCTTTGCGGTAGAAGGCATAAACGGCTCAAGCAGGGACGCCCCAATTAAAATACTTTCAACCAAATTGTACAGTACCGTAGATAACCGGTCTTTTTTTGCCTCGTCCCTGGCAAGTACCCAGGGCTCCGTTTCATCAATATACTTATTGCAGCGTTTAAACAGCGCAAAGATCTCCGTAAGAGCGTCCGCCACTCGCAGCTCTTCCATTTTGCCCGCGGTCTTTGGGTAGGCGCTAAGCGCTGCTTTCTTAAGATCCTCATCCACATCCTCGCCGCACCCTTTGTCCGCTACCACGCCGCCAAAATATTTATTGCTCATGGAAATGGTTCTGTTAACCAGATTTCCAAGGGTATTGGCAAGGTCCGAATTAAGCCTCTCCACCATCAGTTCCCACGTAATAGTGCCGTCATTTTCAAAAGGCATTTCATGGAGTACAAAATAGCGTACCGCATCAACCCCAAAGAAATCTACCAAATCATCCGCATAAAGCACATTTCCTTTGGACTTGCTCATCTTTCCATCCCCCTGCAAAAGCCATGGATGCCCAAAAATCTGCTTCGGCAGCGGTTCTCCTAAGGCCATCAGGAAAATAGGCCAGTATATTGTATGGAAACGAATGATATCTTTTCCTATTAAATGTAAATCGGCAGGCCACAGCTTGTGGTACTGCTCTGAGCTTTCCCCTCCGCATTCATATCCAATGCCCGTGATATAATTGGTCAGAGCATCAAGCCACACATACACCACATGCTTCTTATCAAAGTCCACCGGAATCCCCCATGTAAAAGAGGTTCTCGAAACACACAAATCCTGAAGGCCGGGAAGGAGAAAATTATTCATCATCTCATTCTTTCGGGATACGGGCTGAATAAATTCCGGATGACTGTTGATATGCTCAATTAATCTGTCCGCATACTTGCTCATTTTAAAGAAATATGCTTCCTCTTTCGCGGGCTTTACCTCCCTGCCGCAGTCAGGACATTTGCCGTCCACAAGCTGGGATTCCGTCCAAAAAGACTCACAGGGCGTACAATAAAGCCCCTCATAGGAGCCCTTATAAATATCTCCCTGCTCATAAAGCTTCCTGAAAATTTTCTGAACCTGTTTTTCATGAAAATCATCCGTTGTACGGATAAAACGGTCATACGAAGTATCCATTAAATTCCACAGATTCCGAATTGTTCCCGCTACGCCGTCTACATATTCCTTGGGCGTAATCCCCGCTTCCTGGGCCTTTAGCTCTATCTTCTGCCCATGCTCATCGGTTCCGGTCTGAAAAAATACATCATAACCGTCCTTTCTTTTAAACCTGGCAATACTATCCGCCAACACAATTTCATAGCTATTGCCGATATGAGGTTTCCCCGAAGTATAGGCAATCGCCGTTGTAATATAATATTTTCCTTTATTCATGTCCAATTCCCTCCTAAATGAATCAGCTCCGTCCAAAATTTTTATGATAAAAAACTGCCTTCTATCTGTTGACAGAAGCCAGCTCCTTTGTCACATTTTTCCATCGGTAAGCTGCCCCAAAACCGCGGCAGCCCTTGATTTTAACGTATAATCATTATCCAATATAATGTTAGCCTATCACAAACACTTTATATTGTCAAATATTATTCAATTTATCCATAGAATTGAATTTAAAATCATATTTTTTGGATGTTTTTACTAAGCGGCAAACCCCCAGGCGGTGGAGCGCCTGAGGGTTTGCCTTTCTATACTAAACTAAGGGATTAGATAAAAGCGGTAGCTATTTAGCCAGGTCTGTGCATTTGTTGCGCCGACCGCAAGAAAGCGTAAATTATACCAAGAGAATCCGACTCTTCGCCGAAGGCGAACCTCTAACAGCCGGATTCAGTGACTATAAGGCCAAAGGCTGAACAGTCATGAAAAACGGTTTTATTCTACATCCTGCAAAGCGTCAAAATCTTCTTCTCCCGTACGTATCTTAACCACCTTTCCAACATGATATACAAAAATCTTTCCATCACCAATATGTCCGGTGTAAAGGGCTTTTTTCGCCGCCTCAATCACTTTGCTGACAGGAATCTTGCTTACAACCACCTCAACCTTGACCTTGGGAAGCAAAGTTGCGTCAAGCTCGACCCCGCGGTACATTTCTCCGGCTCCCTTTTGCACACCGCAGCCCATAACCTGTGTAACCGTCATACCGGTTACGCCCAAGTCATTCATAGCCTTTTTTAACTTGTCATATCGGGAGAGCTTGGCAATAATAGCTACCTTGTAGATTCCCGCGGGTTCTTCCATAGGCGATACTACCTTCACCGCCGCCGCCCTCTGCGTTGCCGAGGCCGCTTCGTAGTCGTCTGTTCCAAGGCTTGTATTTTCATTTACTTCCATTGTCATTGTATTGGAAATATCCATTATGCTTAAGCCGGCATAAGCAGAGCTAAGGCCATGCTCGCAGGAATCCAGCCCCACGATTTCTTCCTCCTCACTCACCCGGAGCCCGGCTACGGCCTTAATTATAAGAAAGGCAACTGTAATTGTAACCGTCGTCCACAGGGCTACTGCGCCAAACCCGATTAGCTGGAGCCCTAACTGCCGAAAGCCGCCGCCGTAGAAAAGCCCTGCCACACTGTCATTTCCGGGAGCGGATGTAGTGGCAAAAAGGCCCACCGCAATTGTACCCCAGATTCCGTTTAAACAATGCACCGCCACAGCCCCTACCGGGTCATCAATGCGCAGCTTATAATCCAAAAACCAGACGCCAAATACCACCAGCAATCCTGCCACGGCGCCTATCACGAGAGAGCCTGCCACATCCGTCACATCACAGGGCGCCGTAATGGCAACCAGCCCTGCCAGGGAAGCATTCAGGCACATGGACACATCAGGTTTGCCATATTTCACCCAGGTAAAAACCATACACACTACGGTGGCGATTGCCGGGGCAACCGTTGTGGTCACAAATACGGAGCCAAGCTGCGCAACACTGGTGCAGGCAGCTCCATTAAATCCATACCAGCCCAGCCATAAGATAAACACCCCGAGACACCCAATAGGAAGGTTGTGTCCGGGAAATGCATTTACTTTTGTAACCTTCCCATCCTTATCTTTTACAAATTTTCCAATACGGGGCCCTAACAACTTAGCGCCAATCAGAGCGGAAATACCGCCCACCATATGTATGGCGCAGGACCCTGCAAAATCATGGAAGCCCATCTGCGCTAACCAGCCGCCGCCCCAAATCCAATGCGCCTCAATGGGATAAATTAAGGCTGAAATAATGGCCGAATAAATACAATAAGATAAAAATTTTGTTCTTTCGGCCATTGCGCCGGAAACAATGGTTGCGGTTGTTGCACAAAACACAAGGTTAAACACAAAATTTGACCAGTCAAAATCTCCATAGGACGTGAAAATGTCAAAACCCGGTTTCCCAATAAAACCCAGAAAGTCTTCTCCTAATAAAAAGCCAAAACCAATCAGGATAAAGACAACCGTTCCAATGCAAAAGTCCATCAGGTTTTTCATCAGAATGTTTCCCGCATTCTTTGCCCTGGTAAAGCCGGTCTCCACCATCGCAAAGCCTGCCTGCATCCAAAACACCAGCGCGGCTCCAATTAGAAACCAGACGCCAAACACCTCGCCGCTCACGGCACTCATAATTTCTTCTGTCATAATTCTCCTCATTTCTGCGCTGCTTTATTGCGCAAAGCCATATATGGCTTACAAGTTTGCGGATGCAGCGCAGACACAAACTTGTGCGTGAAAGGTTAAAAACCTTTCATGCTTTCTCCTCCTCATCAAATGCCGGCCTGCTTTTAAGGACAGCCTTTTGAATAAAAAAAGCGAATGCGCGGGCCTTGCCTTTCTTGCAAGCTCCTTTGCTTCGCTTCTTTCAAAAAATATGAATCAATTGCCATCGCGCTACGCGTTCCGGCTCAAACGGGCAGGAAAGGCTTTCTCCCTGCCCGCGCGCCACTTCAGTGGCATATTTCCTCTGCACGGGCTTGTGCATAAAATAGAAAAAGTGCCGTGATTGTTCACAGCACCTTCGCTCCATGTGACATAATAGCACCCTGTCTATTTTCTGTCAATCTTTTTTTTAATCTATTCAAAAGAATTTTTAACAAAATTTTTATAGTGTTTTTATAAACAGCTCATAATTCCGGCGTTCCACGCACACTCTGCCGTCATACACAAAACCCAATTTTTCAAGCAGCTTTTTGGAAATAAAGTTGTCTTTATCCACAAGCGCCTGCACCTGTTCAAAGGCAAGTTCTTCCTTTGCGTAGCCAAGAATGGCTCTGCAGACCTCAAGTCCGTAGCCCTTACGCTGGTGCGGTACGTCTATCACAAACCCAAGCTCCGGCAGATCAAAGCCCTGCCGGACGCTTAAGCCCGCCCGGCCAATCACCTGACCGGTTTCCTTCAGGACCACCGACCACAATCCGTAGCCGTAAAAAGCGTAAATCCTTTCAATATATGTTTTCATATAGTCCCGCTCAAGCTCTTTATCCTCATACAGATCCTCCATGTACAGGGTCACGGAAGGGGAACTGTATATCCGGTAATAGGCCTCCACATCCTCCACGGTACCCTCCCGGACCCTTAGACGCTCTGTCTCAAGGATGTCCCATGGCAGGCCTGCCATTCTTTTATATGCCGCCTCATAAGTCTGATACGCCACCTGAAAGATATCCTCCATACCATATTGCACCGCCGGAAAGCTTTCCTTTTGGTTTCCTTCATGATACAGGGCGGCCACATACCACCCCTCCTTTCGAAAAAGAGCGGCGGCGGCCGGGATATCTGTTACCAGCAGCGTTTCTTTCCTGTCATACACTTCTTTATCTGATTTTGGCATTTCCATAGCCCTTTTTATTTTTACCCTTACCTGGTGCGGACACAAATTTTGACAGATTACATCCCGATGCCGAGAAACAACCTCATAATAATCCTCCGATAATAAGAATAAAACACATTTTAGCATTGTATTGTTCCTTCACTTCTTATAAAATAAATACCGTAATGATTATCATATCGCATTTTCAATATAAAATGGTTGATTATCTCAAAAAAGCCTTGATTTACGGGCATACACGCAGGATTT
>ERZ777011.1739-NODE-1739-length-20966-cov-2.847018_pt1 | contig 20966 bp, 14 predicted proteins | sample MGYA00374964_ERZ777011 | MGnify/ENA primary metagenome ERZ777011 (study PRJEB29310, sample SAMD00008975) | mouse gut metagenome | study: EMG produced TPA metagenomics assembly of the Metagenome analysis of fecal microbiota from mouse which was promoted... | reverse complement strand
GGCGCCACCGGCGCCTAGCACCCTATGAAAACATACATAGTCATCCTTTGCCGCAAGCGGCAAGGCTGCCTCTGTCTGTTTTCGCACTGCTGAATATTTTCGCGAACATTATACCATTATCGGGAAAGATGTGCAAGTCTGTCTTCCACCTGCCGCATCATGGTGGTATATTTTTCCAGCTTGTCTTTTTCTTCCTGAAGCTTGGCGGCGGGGGCTTTGGAAACGAATTTTTCGTTGCCGAGCATTCCGTTCACCCTCTTAAGCTCGCCTTCAAGACGGTTTTTCTCGGCGTTTAAGCGCTCGATTTCTTTTTCAATATCTACCAGCTCGGCAAACGGCATATATACGGACGCTTTGGGTATAAGAACGGCTACCGCGTCGTCGTCGATTCCGTTTTTGTCGCTTTGGATACTTACCTCGGACGCATACGCGAGCGTGGTGAAAAATACCTTTCCGTCAAGGAAAATATCCGCCGTTTCTTTGTCGTCGGTAACTACATAGACCTTCGCCTTGCGGCTGGGCGGCACGTTCATTCCGGCTCTCGTGTTGCGGATACCGCGCACAGCCTCCTTAATGGTTTCGACCGCGCGCTCCTCCTTCTCGAAATTCCACTCCTCCTTGAACTTTGGCCACGAAGAGATCATTATGGACTCCTCGTCGGAAAGATTGCAGAATATTTCCTCGGTGACAAAAGGCATATACGGATGCAGAAGCTTGAGCGAACTGATAAGAACGGTCTTTAGCGTCCACAGCGCCGCCGCCTTGGTAGAATCCCCGTCGTTGTAAAGGCGCGGCTTTACCATCTCGATATACCAGTCGCAGAACTCCTCCCATATGAAATCGTAAACCTTCTGGACCGCGACTCCCAGCTCGTATTTTTCCATATTCTCGGTAACCTCGGCGGCAAGCGTATTCACCTTTGAAAGGATCCATTTATCCGCGTCGGTAAGGGCCTCGGGCTTCATATCGTCTACCTGCGCCTTGTCAAGATTCATCATTATAAATCTTGAAGCGTTCCAAACCTTATTGGCAAAATTCCTGCTTGCCTCCACTCTTTCCCAATAGAAGCGCATATCGTTTCCGGGAGCGTTGCCGGTAATAAGCGTCAGCCTCAGAGCGTCGGCTCCGTACTTATCTATCACCTCAAGCGGGTCGATTCCGTTATTCAGCGATTTGCTCATTTTGCGTCCCTGCGAATCCCTTACGAGCCCGTGTATAAAAATAGTGTCAAACGGCGCTTTTCCCGTATGCTCGATTCCAGAAAACATCATTCTTATTACCCAGAACAAAATAATGTCATAACCCGTCACAAGCGTGCTGGTGGGATAAAAATACTCCAGATCCTCCGTCTTTTCCGGCCAGCCGAGCGTCGAAAACGGCCAGAGCGCCGACGAAAACCATGTGTCGAGAGTATCAGGGTCCTGACGCATGGGCTTCCCGCACTTGGGGCATACCGCCGAAGCGTCTTTGGTAACTACCGTTTCCCCGCAGCCGTCGCAGTAGAAGGCAGGAATCCTGTGCCCCCACCAGAGCTGTCTTGAAATACACCAGTCCTTTATATTTTCAAGCCAGTGAAAATAAGTCTTGTCAAAATATTCGGGAACAAATCTGGTTTCACCGGATTTCACCGCCTCGATCGCGGGCTTCGCAAGCTCCTCCATCTTTACGAACCACTGCATGGATACCCTCGGCTCGACGGTCGTATGGCATCTGTAGCAGGTACCGACATTATGAGTATAGTCCTCTATCTCAACGAGGGCGCCCTCCGCGCGCAGATCCGCGACTATCGCCTCCCTTGCCTCATAACGGTCCATTCCCGCGTACCTGGGGTAATCGTCCGTTATTTTCGCGTCGTCGGTAAGCACGTTTACAACAGGCAGGCCGTGTCTTTTTCCGACCTCAAAATCGTTGGGGTCGTGGGCGGGGGTTATTTTAACCACGCCCGTACCGAATTCCATATCTACATAGCTGTCGGCAATTATGGGGATCTCCCTGTGTACCAGCGGAAGTATCACCGTTTTTCCCACATAGGACTTGTATCTTTCGTCATCGGAATTAACCGCGACCGCCGTATCTCCCAGCATCGTCTCCGGTCTTGTTGTCGCCATCTCGATAAAGCCGCTGCCGTCCGAAAGCGGGTATCTTAGATGCCAGAAATGTCCCGCCTGCTCCTCATACTCCACCTCTGCGTCTGAAATCGAGGTAAGACAGCACGGGCACCAGTTGATTATTCTTCTGCCCCTGTAAATAAGTCCCTTATCGTAAAGCTTTACAAAAACCTCGCGTACCGCTTTATTGCAGCCCTCGTCCATAGTGAATCGTTCCCTGTCCCAGTCCGCGGAGGAACCCATTTTCTTTAGCTGGCTGACAATGCGGCCGCCGTATTCCTTTTTCCAGTCCCATACGCGCTCAAGGAATTTCTCGCGTCCGAGGCTTTCTTTTGTAAGCCCCTCCTTGGCGATAGCCTCCACTACCTTCACCTCGGTCGCGATGGACGCGTGGTCGGTTCCCGGGACCCACAAAGCCTCGTAGCCCTGCATTCTTTTGAAGCGTATAAGAATATCCTGCAAAGTATTGTCGAGAGCGTGTCCCATATGCAGCTGTCCGGTTATATTAGGAGGCGGCATGACGATAGTAAACGGCTTCTTTGTCTTGTCGGGCTTCGCGTGAAAATATCCGCGGTTCTGCCATTTTTCATAAAGCCTGCCCTCAATCTCCGAAGGGTTGTAATTTTTTTCAAGCTCCTTGCTCATAGCTTTCACTCCTTTATATTTTTATCCCGCCGGGGCTTCCGGCGCCAAAAAACGCCCCTGCCATACTGCAAAGGGCGTATTATACGCGGTACCACCTTTATTGACCCGAAATCCGTCATCTCATCTTATCCTTAACGCGGACGATACGTCACCGGTTACTGTGATTTCACCGATGCTGCTCCAAAGCTACCTTCGCAAAAGCCGTTCCGGACCGCTCGCACCTGTACGGTCCTCTCTGTGGGCGCGCCGTTTTGCTACTCCTCTTTTTCACTGCATTTAAAGGGACTGTTTTTATATGTTGATAATAAAGTCTTATACGGCATATGTCAACCGTTTTGTCAAAAAACCGCGCAAATTACGCGAACCGCGCCCTAAAGCGCGTCATAGCCCTCAACGATCTCCATAATGGAATCCGCCTTGTCGGGATGTTTTTTAAGGTAATCCATGATTCCTTTTTTGGAGTCCTCTATGCGCGTGGCGTTGTATTCCATACGGTCCCGCAGCTTCTGTCTCCTCGCGTTCAACGACGAGCGCAGAGCCTTCATAGCCTTAGGCTCGACAAGAGCGTCCACCTGACTGTTCCATACCGACGCGTCATAAAGACCTATGCCCGACACAAGCTCGGTCAGACGGGCGTGAGCATCCTCAAGCTCCACGCTCGAGCTTCTGAATCTTTCGGATTTCTTCTGCTCGTCAAGATATATCTCATATATCCGGCTGAGCTCATATGAATTCTTTACGCCGAATTTCTCCTGCTGATATTCGACGCTGTTGACTATATTGACGTACTTTATCTTGGTTTTGTTGAGAAGCGTCACAGCGCGGGCAAGCTTTTTTTCCGCAAGCCTGAAGCGGTAAAGATTTCTTCTCTGCATAAAAAATATAAGCAGCACATAAACGGCGGCAAGCAGCATCACCACCATAAAAAGTGTAGCACCGTTCTTGTCGTTAAGCTGTCCCGATATAAAAAATATCACGAACACCGCGATTATACCGAGCAGCGATATAATAGATACATTCTTGATATTTGTCCGGCGCATCCCCGAATTGTCAAGTTCTTCCTTGAGTGCCATCTTCTCCGCCTCAAGCACGCGAAGGTCATGCTTTACGGCGCTGCAGTATTTCTCGTCGTTCTGCAGGTTGACTAGCGCCTGCGGAAAGTCCTTCGCGTATTTATCGAACATAGCGTACTGCGAGGACTGAAGGCGCGGTTTTTCTTTCTGCAGGCTGTCCCTTCTCTGCCTGAGCGCAATAACCTCCTGCGCTGTCATTTTCAGCTTCTTACGGTTGGTCTCGCTCTGCGATTCTATTATCTGTATATCGGACAGATAGGCCGCCACCGCGTCGTACTCCGTTTTAAGCTCGCTTATATATCCTGACGACTCCGTGATAAGCTGGCATTGGGTACGGATATACTGCAGTCCCTCGATATCGCGGAATTCCTTATCCCCGTTATCGGCGCTCTTTCTTTTTCTGAACTCAGCCTCTATATCCAGCTCGGAATCTATATATACGAATTCCTCATTCTGTTTTTTCTTCTTTTTCTTAAAAAACCCCATATCCGTCCTTTACTATTTTATATAATTTCTGTAATTGTTTTTCCATTCCTCAATGATTTCATCCAAAGCGCCGTAATATTCCGCCGTCTGGCCGTTCACCTTAAAGATAAACGCTCTTTTCAGCCTGGCGTACTCAGGCTCCTCCGGCGCGTGGTCCATAAGCGTTTCTATCTCCCGGCAGGTGACGTACATAAGCTCGTCCTCTTCGTCTTCCGGCTCCGCCCCTTTATCCATATAGGAAGCCGCTAACGCCGCCTTGTAGGACTCGTCGTTGCCGTTGAGCCTGTACGCCTCCGAAAAGCATCTCGCAGCCTCATAAAAAACAAACATTCCCGCGTAAGCCGCTCCCATATTGTGCCATACGTTTCCGTAAAAAACATCGTCAAGAAGGCTGTCTCTTTTTCCGTAAACTATTGCCTCATAATTATGAATAGCGCTGTTATAGCGTTTATTAGCGAGAAAATTATCCGCCCTGGCTTTAAGCCTTTCTGACACATTCTGAGTATCGAGCCTGTCAATCACGTCCCTTATCGTATCGATCTCGTTTTCGCTGTAATAATCCACATATCTGAGTACGGTTATCACAAGCTCCGAAAGCCCCGCGTTCTGCGAAACAAGAAATTCCAGCTGTCCCGCAAGCTCCGGCTCATTAAGCTCGCTCTCAATGTAATCAATAAGACCGCCGTCAAAAAGATCGGTTCCGATAAGATATATATTGTTGTAAATATAGTAGCAAAGCTCCTCCACCGAGTATATATTTATTGCCATATTGCTTATATAATACGGCCTCTCGGAGCGCCTGCTGCGGCATAAAATAAGTCCCGCCATAAACCGTCCTCGCCTACAATAAAAGTTCCTCGTTTATAACACGTCCGCTGCTCGCGTAAAACTCGCCGAATCCCCTGTCCTTAACCATCATATGGCATCTGGAATCGCTTGTAAAGGAGAAAGAGACCGTGATCCTCGACGCTTTCCCCGGCCTTTCCGGAAAATCCGTGAGCGGCACCTTTACAAGCTGCTTTTCTCTCGTATCGACCGGAGAAAGAAATATCTCAAGTTCTTTCGCGCCGTCCACTATAAAATCAAATTCGCAGCCCGCCTCGAACCAGTTGATTCCCGGCTTCACCATGCGAAGTATTTTATCGCGCCCCCTGTCGGATATTTTCATTTCTATACCCGTAGTTACGCGCTGCGGACAGGCGAGCATGACCTCCGGTCCGCGTCCGCAGGCAAGCTCAAGCGCCTGATAGCACGCGCCCTTGCAGTAGAGATTGTTCCCTGCAAAAACACGCCGCCTTTCGCACAGGTATTTTATAAAACCCGGAAGGTTCATATCGTCCTTAAACGCCTCTCCCGTCAGATATACCGTTGAAATATTCTTCTTTTCAAATAACTTTGCCGCCGTATCTTTGAGACGGTTGTCAAGGTATTCCGCCGAAAGGCTGTTTTCGCAAAGCTCATAAGGTATCTCCTCGGTAAATCCGTCCGTATGCACCATAGCGATCCTTATGCCGCGCTCGTTTGCTATATAAAGCCTCTTGGCTGTAAGTCCGCCGCGCCCGTAATCGAAAAGAAAAACGTCGTTGTTCCACAGCTCCTGCTTCTGACTGAGCGCATAGTACACAAAGCTTTCGTCATGGCTCGCGAAAGCAAGCCTGTCCCTTTCTATCCCTATATGCTCCATAGCTTTGACCGCAACATTGAGAACAGAAATATTAAAATCCTCAAGCGTTACGCAAACCGCACCTATTTCCTCCGTCTGCGCCGTATGCTTAGCCGTATTCAGAAGATAATCAAAAAATACCGCAAGCAGTTTGATTGGCATAACCGACACGTCGTCCACGCGTACGGGGTTTTTATCGGCGGCTTTCTTCAGAATGTCCTTGACCGCCGCAGCTTCTCCGAGCTTTGCGCTTCCTACCGCCTCGTCCCCGGCGAACCACTCGTCCTTTCCCAGCATCTTGCTGACGACGGTCGGAACCCGGTATCTGCTCTCGGTCCCCGCAAAATCAACGGAAACCGGTTCTTTGCTTCTGTAACTGTATATACTTATCTGGGAATAATCGCCGCAGAGGTCTATCCCCACGCATAAAAGCTTTTCCTTGGTATCCATATAAATTCCTTTCGGCGTCCTCCTAAAGCGGCTTGAACAGCTGACCTGTGACGCACTCCGTTACGGCGTAAGTGTGTACGAGCTTGCGGAAGGTTTCGCTGTCATGGGCCGCATGGCTCGCGATAATATCGTTCAGCGCCTCGTACCTTCCCTCCGATTTCTGCGGGCTGACGCTTTGGTTCACCACATTACGCCCCTCGGTGGCGATTTCGCCCCCTCCGTCCTGCTCGGATATGTAATACTGTATGCTTTCTCCGTAAAACACCACGAAGCTCTTTACAAAAATCCCCTCATACACATTTTTCATGTCCTCGGCGACATAGCTTTTGCGATGCTCCCCGTCCTCGTAAACATAGTGTATCACAACTTTATGAGACGGATCCGCGCGGTACTCCACCATGGTCTTGTCCGATACGTCGAACGGCAGTCTTATTTTGTCCCCCAGCTTTATATAGAACGGAAAGACGAACCCTTTGCGCACCATCTCCTGAACGATGTCCTGCGCAAGGCTTCTGCGGAATTCCGTCAGCTCCTCCATTTCGGAGTAGAATCTGATAAGGGCGAGCTTGCAGACGGGCGGCAGCGTCTTTTCACTCTCAAGCGTTACCTCCGTCATATCGAAAATCTGTCTGCCAACATTTTTTTCCCTGACAAAATAAAGGTACGAGTGATAGGCAAGATACGCCTCGACAATACGCTCGCTCGGACCCTTTGCGTAGTACGATTCAAAAATGTCGTATATATCCTCCGGGCATGAGCGCGTAAAAAGCATCTGCGCGATTATCCTTTCCTCAAGCTCATAAACGTCAAGCTCCGACTCCGCCGCCGCTTTCCATATTTTCACCATGACGGGCGAAGCTCCGTTATAATTCCGTATAAGATACCTGAGCACATTATCGTCATATTTTCCTTTGGCAAAACAGATCGAGCACATTCTTAAAAGCGCGCCGTCATATTCTCCGCCGTGCTCGTCTATGATCCTTGAAACCAGCTTCACAAGCCTTTTCGGCATTATCTGCATCGCCGAACGTTCGCTCACAATCTCATAAGCGAGCCGGTATTTTCCTTGAATTATATATATCTCGGCAACCCTCGATATGTCCTTCTCATCAAGCGACCCAATATCGACATTCGCGATGAAACCCTCAAATCCGTCTTCATCATAGCTGTCGTAAAAGTACTCAATAACCGCGGACACAAGCCGCTGCCTGTAATATCTGCTCATCTCCGGCAGCCTTGACATGGTTATCATGTTTTCGACCGCCTCAACGGTCTTTTTCTGATAACGGATATATTTCTCACAATCCGCAAGTTTTATGTGTATGAGCGAAGGGTTTTCCTTCAGGCATTTTCTTATGATAGCGTCGTCGTCCAAAAGCTTTGTAACGCTGTAATCCACGCCCGAACAATATCTGCTGCCGTCGGCTCCTGCAAACATGACAAGCGCCTTGTCCGTGTAAATCCTTACATACGCCTCTGACGAAACAAGCGGGTACTCTCTCTCGCTGCTGCTCTCCCTGTGCCTTACTATAACGCTCCTTATTCCCGGACTTGCGCAATGCACCCTGCATGTAAAATATATCTCGGAAACAGGCTCGGCGTTTTCGGAGTTCACCATATCAACGGTGACGATATTTTTGTAAATATACGCAAGCTGCTCGTTGATATGCCCCAAAAGAAGCTGTTCCTGAGCGAAAAGCTCCATCTGCGCGTAATAGCTTCCGTACACCTGAAGACTGTCCGACTTATTGTAAATTATATTCGCAAAAAGATAGGCTTTGTGCCTGTAATCAAGATTATTGTTGTAGCCGAAATACATGAGCAGCATTTTGGGCATAGGACTCATATCATCCATTTTTCTCGACATGACGTAATATTCAAAAAGCTTTGTTATCCTAAGCTCAGCCTCTATCCCGCGCTCATAGTATTCTAGGTATTTTTCTCCGACGCAGTTGCTCCGTATAAGAAGCTTGCACAGGCTTTCAAGGATGATGCTGTCGCCGTTGATCTTATAAAATTCCGCAAGCAGCCTTATATGCGCTTTGGTCCCGTTTTTTACGTTCACAAGCATTCCCGCGGCGCGCTCGCAAAGATTCAAATCAAGTATACCGTTGCGCGCTCCGAAAAACAGCACGTTCACCTCAAAGGAATTGAGCACCCTTAAAAGCACGGGCTGCTCGTTAAGTATGTTGCACGCCTCTATGTAAAGCGCGGGACTTTTGCAGCCCTTGTTAAACTGCTCCTTTATCCGCAGAAGCTTAAGGCTTTTATTGTTCTCAAGCTCCTCGTCCATAAAAAGAAGCGTCCACAGGATTCTCCAGTCTTCGTTCTCCTTATAGCATTCCCTGACGGCGGCGGCTGATTTGCGCGAATACGCCCGATCCTTCATATAAAGCGAATTTATATACATAAAATAACTGTAGACCGGATATTTTGAAGGGCTGTCCGCCAGTATCTCGTCCTTTACGTTTTCGATAAGCTCCTTGGCTTTGACGTCGTTCTTACCGGAAATATATATCTGCGCCAGCGCGAGCCTGTAAAAAGGCGAGGAATCGTCAAGCTCTCTGAGCTTTTCAAGTATTATGAGAGATTCTCTCATCCAGTCCGAAATATTAATTTTGTGCGTCCTGAAGCTTATGTACAGCTTCATAAGCTCACAGTTCATGCGCCTTGTCTCACTCTTCGCTCTCGCCTCAGAGGTAGACATATTTTTGCTTATCCTTATTGAAAACGCTACTCTTTTGGCGGGCGTTTCAAAAACTATCTCTCCGTAGTTCATTCCGTCATGGAGCATGGCGTTATCCACAATATAAGCGAAGTCGTACTTATTTCCCGCGAAAAGCTCCGCCGCTATGACATTACGTTCAAGCAGCACAAAAGGCGCGTCCGTTGACACGCGCACATCCGTGAATCCCCATGAATCGCGTTCAACCGTTATCGTTTCCTTGAATTTCTCGTTTACATTCTCGAACAAAGCCGAACTGACAGGAAGCGATATGTTTATCGGGTTCTTTTTATGTACCGCGATAAGGAATTCCTCCATATTCGCCATGGGACTGCTTCCCTTGGAAAGTCCCTCGTATATGCATCTGAGCGTCATATCGTCCCCGATATACACGTCCTCGAAATCGTCCTCTTCAAAAAGACTTACCGCCTCCTCGGCGTTGGTCTGCGCGAGGCTCGCAAAATCAAAAAGATTCCTCACGGTCCCCGCGGACGTATCGTGAGAACCCGTCTCAATACTGAACGAATAAGGAATTGTCAGTTCGCCTCCGCTGCTTACGATATTAAAAGCGCCTTCTATAACGTCCCCGCCCGGAGAGCCGCCGCATCTGACCGTATACTCTATCGATATCCTGTCCCCCATAAAGGAATTTTCTTTAAGGACGACCTTGTCGTTGTCGGTATAAATTACTCCCTTAAGCTTTCTCCCGCCCTGTCCGTAAAAAACGATATGCCCGGTATAAGCCCTGTTCTTATCTATAACCGCGTATATTGAACTTTCCTTAGCTTCAATTACCGGAGGTTCATATTCAAATACTCCTCTGGCATATCTGTTTATCTGTTCCTTCATCCGTTCACCCTGAAAATACAAGCCGTATTATGTTTATACGTTCTTTTGTCTAATATATAATTATACACAATCTACGGCTTTTCTGCAAGAAAGATGCCGATATTTTGACAAAATTATCCCTCGGCGTTTTCTTTTAGACGCTCCATATGTCCGTCAAGCACGCGTTCATAACCCATCCCCGAAGAAGCGTAGAAAGATACTCCGTCGATCTCCTCCGGCAGGTAGCGCTGTTTTACATAATGTCCGGGGTAGTCGTGCGCGTATTTATACTCAAGTCCTCTCCCGAGCTTTGCCGCCCCTTTATAGTGGGAATCCTTAAGATACGCCGGAACTCCGTAGGCGGGATTGTTCTGAACATACTCCATAGCCTTGAAAATCCCGCGCGACGCCGAATTGCTTTTGGGAGCCTGCGCCACATAGGTGCAGGCATGGGCCAGAATTATCTGCGCCTCGGGCATCCCCACGCGCTCCGCCGCGAGCGACGCGGACACGGCTACCGTAAGCGCCTGCGGATCGGCGTTGCCGACGTCCTCGCTCGCGCATATCATGATCCTGCGCGCTATGAATTTCGGGTCCTCGCCCGCGTAAAGCATTCTCGCAAGATAATAAAGCGCAGCGTCCGGGTCCGAGCCGCGCATGCTTTTTATAAACGCCGAGATAACGTCGTAATGGTTATCTCCCGACTTGTCATACTTTATGACACGCTTCTGTATGCATTCCGACGCGACGTCAAGCGTTATATGTATTTTTCCGTCCCCGCTCCGCTTTGTCGACATCACGCCAAGCTCCACGGCGTTGAGCGCCTGACGCGCGTCGCCGTTTGCCATATCCGCCAGAAAATCGACGGCGTCCTCGTCTATAACGGCATTGTAGCTGCCCATTCCCTTTTCGGGATCGTATACCGCCTTTTTGATTATTCCGGCAATATCATCCTTTTCAAGAGGCTTGAGCTCAAAAATCACGGACCTGGATATAAGCGCGCCGTTTACCTCAAAATAAGGATTCTCCGTTGTCGCGCCTATGAGTATGATCGTACCGTCCTCCACAAACGGAAGAAGATAGTCCTGTTGGCCTTTATTAAAGCGGTGTATCTCATCTACAAAGAGGATCGTCCTGCGTCCCGCCGCCATTCTCTCCTTCGCGGCCGCTACCGCCTCCTCCATATCCTTTTTGCCGGAGGAGGTGGCGTTGATCTGACAGAATTCTGCGCTCGTCGTGTTGGCTATAACTTTGGCAAGGGTAGTTTTTCCAGTCCCCGGAGGTCCGTAAAAAATAACCGAGCTAAGCCTGTCCGCCTCTATCGCCCGATAAAGCAGTCTGCCGCGTCCTATAATATGCTGCTGCCCCGCCACCTCGTCCAAAGTGGCAGGGCGCATTCTTGACGCTAAAGGCGAATCCTTTTTCATATTGTTTTCTCTCATGTAATCAAATAAATCCATATACTGTCCGTCAAACCTCATAACCCGTACTCTTAATAAAGCATTTTCCTGTAATCCGTATCCTCGCAGGCTCTATCGCATAACAAGCGGTTTTCGTCCCGAACATAAAACCGCCGGCAAAAGCAAGCTCGGCAAAAGACCTGTCATATTTTGCCCGCTCGTTTTCCTCCTTAAATTGTTGTGAGGATATGCAGGTGACAAATACCTGTCCCATATCCTCGCCGTCGTTTCCGGTATTGTCCATCCTGACAAGGATATAAAGACCTTACTGAAAAATAAATCTACGGGCGACGCCCTCTTTGATAATACATAAAGTATACACGAACGAACCGCAAATTGCAATAACCTACTCTATAAGAATTTCGTCTATTGTCACGAATACATAGCCCTGCGCTTTAAGCCGGTCTATGACCTCAAGCGCCGCGCTTACCGAAGAATCATATATATCATGGAACAATATTATATCCCCGTCGTTAATATTGTTTACCACGCGTTTTACCACCGTTGACGAATCCTCTGTGCACCAGTCCTTCGGGTCAACGCTCCAGAAAACAGGAGTCATATCGACCTCAAAAATCATGCGTTCGCTCCACGCGCCGCACGGCGGTCTTATATAGACCACCTTTTCTCCCGTGATGTCCTCAATGAGCGCGTTCGTCTTATTGATCTCGTTCATGGCTGCTTCATGTGACAGTTTGCTCAGCTCGACATGAGTGTATGTATGATTGCCGATTATATGTCCGTCCTTTTTCATCTGGCGCACAAGCTCGAGATGGCCTTGGACTCGTTTTTGAACCGGCGCACAAGCTCCTCGTTGCCGGGAATATTTTCGCCGACCAGAAAGAAAGTCGCCCGTATCCCGCGCTCCTTCAGCCCGTCCAGAAGTCTTTTGGTGCAGCCCGCCCTCGGTCCGTCGTCGAAGGTTATCGCAACCGTCTTTTCATAAAAACGCCTGCCAGCCACAAACTGTATGCCGTCGCCCTTTGAAGGACCGTTCTGTATATATACGACATAAAGCAAGCAGGCAAGTCCCGACATTATTATGGCGCATAATCTTTTTCCCCACATAAAAAATACCTGCACATATATCACCGTTTGGTAATGTATATGCAGGTATCCTCGTATTTTTACCTTTTTTTGTCCCTGTAGATCAGGACCTGTATATCGTCGTCCTCTTCAAGAGTATCCACAAAAATATCGTCAGTACCGTTTCCGTCCGGCTCAAATTCCAACGCGTCCGGCGTTATATTTTCCTGCTCGATGTCCTGACGAAGCTTTGCACCCTCAAATGCTTTGTAGGCTATTGTTTTCCCAGCAAAAAATATTGCCGCCCCGCCCAGAAACACATAGTGCAGCGGTTCTTTCGCAAGCCCTACGTTTATCACAAAAACATAAAGACATGTGAACATCGCCGCGTCCGCCGCCGCATAGACCCCGTACATATACGATGCTTTCCGGTTCAGCCCGTCAAACTTTCCCTGTATCAACGGAGCTATGAAATCCGCGACCACCACCGCCGCAAGTATCCAAAGTCCGAGCGTCAGTTTGAAATGCAGCCTGTTGTTATTTCCCATGACCGACTGTACGATAACATACAGAACAGCCACGACCATCATCGCATATATTATTATGTCGAAAAGCGCCGTTTCCGACCTCGTTTTCTTCTGTGCCATAATCCTGTCCTTCGGTTTTATTTAAAAACATTGTACCAAAATAGAAAAACAGTTTCAACCTCAAAATAATTATGTTATTATAAAAATATAACAATACGGAGGTTACTGCGCCATGACACTTCCAAACGACCCATTCATACTGTTAAGTTTCGTAAACACCAAGCTGCGGGACGAATGCGAAAACCTGGACGATTTCTGCGGCCGCTATGACGCCGATAAGGACTCGCTTACCCAAAAACTGGGTTCATTGAGCTATCGGTACGATCCCGACATCAATCAGTTTGTCTGACGGCACAAAGCTGTCCGCCGTTTACGTCTATAAGAATCGTGTCTCCGGGATTTACTCCGCCCTCAAGAATGAGCCTTGCGCAAAGAGTCTCCACCGTCTTTTGAATGTAACGCTTGAGAGGGCGGGCTCCGTAGACCGGATCGTAGCCGCGTTCAGCTATATTGTCCACGGCGGGCTCCGTGAGTCTTACCGTGATCTCCTTCGGCTCAAGCCTTCGGTTAAGCTCGTCGGTCATAAGCCCTATGATCCTTCCGATATTTTCTCTTGTCAGAGGCTTGAACATTATTATCTCGTCAAGCCTGTTCAGAAATTCCGGTCTGAAGCTGCTTCTCAGCTCCGACATGACAAGCTCTTCACATTCGGGACTTATACTGCCGTTTGCTTCAATACCTTCAAGAAGATGCGCCGAGCCTAAATTTGAAGTAAGAATTATGATGGTATTTTTAAAATCGACCGTCCTTCCCTGAGAATCAGTTATCCTTCCGTCGTCAAGCACCTGTAAAAGCACATTGAACACATCCGGATGAGCCTTCTCTATCTCGTCGAACAAAACGACAGAATAAGGTCTGCGTCTTACCGCCTCCGAAAGCTGTCCGCCCTCCTCGTATCCAACGTATCCGGGAGGCGCTCCTATAAGCCTTGATACGGAGTATTTTTCCATATATTCGCTCATGTCTATACGCACCATATTGTTTTCATCGTCAAAAAGACTTTTGGCAAGAGTCTTTGCAAGCTCGGTCTTGCCAACGCCCGTCGGTCCGAGGAAAAGAAACGAGCCTATCGGCCGCGAGGGGTCTTTGATTCCCGCGCGCGAACGCATTATAGCCTCCGTGACCTTCGTAACTCCCTCGTCCTGCCCGACAACTCTTGTGTGCAGCTCGTCAGCGAGATTCAGTATCTTGCTGCGTTCGCTCTCATTCAGCCTTGTAACAGGTATTCCCGTCCACCGTGAAACGATCCTTGATATCTCCTCGTCGGTCACGCACTCGTGCACAAGTGAAAGCTCCTTCGCTCCTGCCTTCTTCTCCTGTTCGGCAAGCTCCTTTTCAAGCGCCGGAAGCTTTCCGTACTGCAATTCAGCGGCCTTTTCAAGATCATATTCGCGTTTTGCCATCTGGATACGGTTGTTTACATCCTCGATCTCCTCGCGCAGTCTGCTCAGTCTGTCCACCGAAGATTTTTCATTGTCCCACTGGGTCTTCTTTGTGTTAAATTCATCCCGCAGCTCCGCAAGCTCTGACTGAAGCTCAAACAGACGCTTCTTGCTTATTTCATCAGTTTCCTTTTTAAGCGCCGCCTCCTCGATCTCAAGCTGCATGACCTTTCTCGAAAGCTCGTCAAGCTCGGCAGGCATCGAATCAAGCTCCGTCTTTATAAGCGCGCACGCCTCGTCCACAAGGTCTATCGCCTTATCCGGCAGGAACCTGTCGGAAATATACCGGTTCGACAGCTCCGCTGCGGCTACGATAGCGTTGTCGGCTATTTTTACGCCGTGGAAAACCTCGTACCTTTCTTTTATTCCCCTTAAAATGGAAATCGTATCCTCCACCGTCGGCTCGTCAACCATTACCGGCTGAAAACGCCTTTCAAGCGCGGCGTCCTTTTCTATATACTTGCGGTATTCGTCAAGCGTCGTCGCCCCGATGCAATGCAGCTCGCCTCTGGCAAGCATGGGCTTGAGCATATTTCCGGCGTCCATCGAGCCTTCCGTCTTTCCGGCGCCGACTATGGTGTGCAGCTCGTCGATAAAAAGGATTATCCTGCCCTCGCTTTTGCGCACCTCGTCGAGCACAGCCTTTAGACGCTCCTCAAACTCTCCCCTGTATTTAGCCCCCGCGAGCATCGCTCCCATATCAAGTGAAAATACAGTCTTGTCTTTAAGTCCCTCCGGCACGTCTCCGCGCACTATTCTCTGCGCCAGTCCCTCGGCTACCGCGGTCTTGCCGACGCCCGGCTCCCCGATAAGCACGGGATTGTTCTTTGTTTTTCTCGAAAGAATGCGGATGACATTGCGGATCTCAGAATCCCGGCCGATAACGGGATCAAGCTTCTGCTCCCCCGCGCGCTTTACAAGGTCCACTCCGTATTTGTTCAGCGTGTCGTATGTCGCCTCCGGATTATCCGAGGTGACCTGTCTGCTGCCCCTGACCTCGCTGAGGGCTTTAAGGAAGGACTCCCTGGTTATTTTATAACGCCCTAAAAGCTCCTTAACGCCCTGATTTGGATACTTAATCATTGTAAGAAAAATATGCTCGACAGAAACATACATATCTCCCATTGCTTTTGCCTCGTCCTCGGCGCAGAGAAGCACCTTGTTGAGCGCCTGACTTATATGGAGCTGTACGTCCCCCGAAACCTTGACCTTCCTCTCAATAAGTCTCTCTGCCTCATTTTCAAACGCGTCGGCGTCAACTCCCGTCTTGACTAACAGCCCCCTTATCAGGCTGTCCTCAAGATCAAGAAGCGCGCACAGGAGATGCTCCTCGTCCACCTCCTGATTGCCGTATTCATACGCAAGCTTCTGACTGTCCTCCAGCGCTTCGACCGAATTCTGCGTAAATTTCTGTATATTCATAATCTGTTCCTCCGTTTCTGCGTTTACCGACCGCAGCCGTCATCGTATTATCTGATTACGGGCGGCTGCGAGGCTGCCATACGGCTGCTGTTTTTTTGTTCTATCTGTAATATAACACATATCTTTAAAATGTCAACATCTTTTTTTTTTTACGCCGTCAGCGGCAGTTTTCCCTTGCCAATAAATTTCTTTAGTCTTATAATTATTTCCATGAACATATACAATATAATTATAACGGCAATTTTAATAATAATTCTCGTGTGCGGCGTTATCGTCGGGATCAAAAAAGGACTTCGGCGCTCGCTTCTGTCGCTTGCCTCGAATGTGATCGCGGCGCTTGCGGCATTCGGGCTGGCGAGACTTTTCGCGTCGGCGCTCGGCAAAAACGCGGCAAAAATCTTATCGGACAGAATAACCTCCTCGGTCTCGTCAGGTACGGCAGGAATGCTTGCTCTTCCCGATATCTCCGTATGGTACCTTACGGCGGGACGCGTTATATTAAGCGTGGCAATATTTGCGTTTTTTTATCTTGCTGTATTTCTCCTGCTGAAAATACCGATAAACATTATTGTCAAAAAATATCCTGCCAAGAAAGGCAAGTCCGGGGAGCCTAAGGTAATATCACCCGTTATACGGGTATTTTCGGGACTGATGACATTCATACTTATCCTCTCGCCCGCTGCCGCTCTCTGCGGCAGACTTGACAGCGACAGGATAGATTCATACAAATACGTTTCAGCAGCGCCCACCAAAGATATTACTAAGATCGCCCGCTATCCCGTAGTAAAAGCGGCTTCGGCGGCAGGAGGAGGCGCTTTCTTCAACGCGCTTACGGCGTTTGACCAAAACGGCGTACATATACTTCCCTCCGACGAGATCGGCTACGCGGCGGAATTCGCTTTCAACTCCTATGACGTATTTTCTTTTGAACAAACGGATATGAACGAAACCGAAAGCTCGCTGCTTAAAATCGACGGCGCGCTTAACGGCTCCTCGCTTCTCGCCCCGTCGATAGGCGCCGCCGTACCTTACATGGCTTCGCAATGGCTCGAGGGCAAATCCTGTATGGGCGTCAAAATAAAAATTCCCAAAGGCAGGGCCGGAACAGTCGTCCGCAAAATTCTCGAAAAAATAAGCAATTGGAGCGCCGAAGACGTAGTGAGGGATTTCGCTCTGCTCGCCGAGCTTATGAAGCTTCTTCAAAGCAAAGAGCTGAACGCCGATATGTCCGCCAAAGAGCTTCTCAACGCTTTTGCGGACAGGGAATACGCCAAAGAAATTTTCACCGCTCTCGGCAGTAATCCCGAATTCAGAGAGGTCCTTCCCGATCTGATCTATTCGGGAATCGGAATGGCAATGGATGAGATCGGGGCAAAGCTTCCAAAAGAATACGACGCTGATAAGGTGCTGTCGTCGCTGACTAAAGAGCGTATCGAGGAAGAGGCCGTTATCTTTTCTGATATAGCAGCGTCTTTTTCTGATATCTACCGCTCAAACGGCAGTATAAAGCCCTCGTTCATGACCGCCGACCAGCAGACGCAGGTAAAGGAAGCGATAAGCGGCATAAAGGACAGTCAAGTTCTTGACAATGAAACCTCCAAGAGTGTTATAAACGCGCTTGAGGATGTTTTTGCGCAGATAAAAAAATAAGTTTAACGGAGAACACAGTATGAGCAAAAAAATACTCGCGCCCGTATTTACGGACAACATGGTGCTTCAGCGGAACAAAAAAATAAAGCTTTGGGGAAAAGCCGCCGCAGCGTCACGAATCAGTATAACTCTCGGAGAGGCAAGCGTCTTTGTAATGTCGGACGATGGCGGCGCGTGGAGCGCCGAGCTGCCCCCCATGCAGGCCGCCGACGGTCTTACGCTTACCGCCTCGGACGGTATTTCCGATATCACGCTCAATAATATCGCCATAGGCGAGGTATGGCTTGCCGGAGGACAGTCCAACATGGAATTTGAGCTTTCCAACTGTACCGACTGGGAACGGATAAAAGCGGCGCCTTGCCGTAAAGTGAGATTCTTCTATACTCCCAAGCATGACTTTGAGGACGAGGCCTATTTTGCCGACTGGGAAAGCGCTCAGTGGCAGCTTACAGAAAGCGATTATTTCCGCACGTGGTCGGCGGTCGGATATATTTTTGCCGAAAAACTTGCGGCGGCGCTGGATGTCACGGTAGGCGTTATCGGCTGTAACTGGGGAGGCACCTCGGCGAGCGCGTGGATGAGCCGCGAGGCGATTCTTTCCGATGACAGCACGCGCATATACATCGACGAATATGATGAACGCAATAAAGGGATTTCCCTTGAGGACCAGAAAAAGGAATATCTGGAATATCTCGAATACGAATCGGCGTGGGACGAGCGCAGCGCCAAACTTTACGAAGAAAATCCGGACACGGAATGGTCCGAAGCGTTAAGGATATGCGGCGAATGCAAATGGCCCGGTCCCATCAACAGCTTTAACCCGTTCAGACCGTCCGGCCAGTACTCTCAGATGCTGCGGCGGATCTGCCCCTATACTCTTTGCGGCTTCATATACTATCAGGGAGAAAGCGACGACCACCGTCCCCGCGCGTATCAGGCGCTCTTTACCTCGCTCATAAAGCTTTGGCGCAAAGACTGGCAGGACGACGGGCTTCCGTTCATAATAACGCAGCTTCCGATGCACCGTTACAGCGCCGATCCGGATTTCAAGAACTGGCCGATCATCCGCGAGGCCCAGCTTAACGTATTCAAGTCGCTCCCTAATACCGGAATCGCTGTAATCCCCGACTGCGGACAGTACAACGACATTCATCCGGTAAACAAAGGTCCGGTAGGCGAAAGGCTTGCTCTTCAAGCCCTGTGCGGCGTGTATCATGTCCTGGACGAAACTGAAGCGTTCGGTCCTCTTTACTCTTATAAAGAAATACGCGGCAATGTTCTTGAAGTCTTTTTTGAACACGCCCAAAACAGGCTGAAACTCAGAGGCGAACCCGAATATTACGAAATTGCCGGAGCGGACAAGATCTTTTATCCGGCTGACATAAAAGTTAAAAATTCTTCGGTTGAATTTACCTCGGACAAAGTAAACTCTCCCATGTACGCAAGATACTGTTGGAGCAATTACTGCAATCCTACCCTGTACGGAACGAACGGACTTCCGGCGTCGCCTTTCAGAACCGACGCGGACGACGAAACAGAGCTGGACGTCGGAGCCGCCGGGGTACAGCAGAAGCTTGAGCTATAACGCTCAGGCTTCTTTTTTTGATGCCGACGATTCTCAAAACACCTTTCGCAGCAATTTATCGTCCGGTTAATCTCCGCGCAATATTCTCCGCCCATTTTTTTCACTGACTGACAGAAAAAATTGCATTCTGACGAATTTTGTCATATAATGGTCGGGAGGCAGGTGAGGGAATTGATTCGCAGATATCTTGATATGAATGTATATGAAGCGTTTCAGAAGCGCTTGGACTATATCTTCAGCGAATTTGACAATATATATATTTCATTCAGCGGGGGAAAAGACAGCGGACTTCTGTTAAATCTTGTGCTTGATTATATGAAAGCACATAATATAGAACAAAAAATCGGGGTGTTCCATCAGGATTTTGAGGCTCAGTATTCGATTACGACTAAATATGTCGAGGCAACATTTGAGAAAAACCTTGACAGGATCGAGCCTTACTGGGTCTGCCTGCCTATGGCTACAAGAACTGCTCTAAGCAGCTATGAAATGTACTGGTATCCGTGGGACGACGCAAAGGAGGACGTCTGGATAAGACCGATGCCGGACAAGCCCTATGTCATAAATATGAAGCGCAACCCGTTCTATTACTACAAATACAAAATGCATCAGGAAAATCTGGCGAAGCAGTTCGGCAGATGGTACAGGGAGATACACAGAGGCAGAAAGACCATATGTCTGTTAGGTACCAGAGCTTCGGAATCCCTGCACCGCTACAACGCGATACTGAACAAAAAAAACGGCTACGAGGGAGCCTGCTGGATCTCCAAGATGTTTAAAAACGTATGGTGCGGCTCTCCGCTTTACGACTGGAGCGTAAACGACATATGGACAGCCAACTACAAATTCGGCTACGATTACAATCCGCTTTACGATCTGTACTACAAAGCCGGCTTAAAGCCGGAACAGATGCGCGTCGCCTCTCCTTTTAACGATTACGCGAAGGACAGTCTGCATCTTTACCGTATACTTGAGCCCGAAACATGGGTAAGGCTCCTCGGACGCGTGCGCGGCGCGAATTTTACGGCGATTTACGGCAAGACCTCCGCGATGGCTTACAGGAACATTAAGCTGCCGGAGGGACACACATGGAAATCCTACACGCAGTTTCTTCTCTGCACTCTCCCCAAGCGTCTAAGAAAAGGTTATGTGGAAAAATTCCGTACCTCCATAAAATTCTGGCACGAAACCGGAGGCGGTCTGTCCGAGGAAACGATAAACGAGCTGACGGAAAAGGGATATAAGATAAAGAGAAACGGAGTATCCAATTACACGCTGGACAAGAAGTCCCGTATCGTATTTGTGGAAAAGATTCCCGACGATACCGACGACATTCTTTCGACCAAGGAGATCCCAAGCTGGAAGCGTATGTGCGTATGCATACTGAAAAACGACCACGCCTGCAAAACCATGGGCTTTGGCGAGACCAAAAAGCAAAGAGAACGAATTGAAAAAATCAAAAAAAAATACAAAAGTCTGGAGGCGCTGTAAATGGAATTTACCAGTCCTGTTTATAATGTAAGACCTGTGCCGATCGAAAAGATCGTGCCGAATACATACAATCCGAACGCGGTCGCGCCGCCCGAACTCAAGCTGCTTTACGACAGCATCAAGGAGGACGGCTACACGATGCCGCTCGTCTGCTATTATTCGTCCAAAGAGGACTTGTATGTTATAGTTGACGGTTTCCACCGCTACCGTGTGATGCTTGAACACAAGGACATATATGAACGCGAAAACGGAATGCTTCCCGTTT
>ERZ777011.1737-NODE-1737-length-20985-cov-3.155327_pt1 | contig 20985 bp, 11 predicted proteins | sample MGYA00374964_ERZ777011 | MGnify/ENA primary metagenome ERZ777011 (study PRJEB29310, sample SAMD00008975) | mouse gut metagenome | study: EMG produced TPA metagenomics assembly of the Metagenome analysis of fecal microbiota from mouse which was promoted... | reverse complement strand
GTGGAGACGGAGGAGGCTGCCCGCGGATGGATAACCGTTACCGTAGACGGCGGGAGGTTCACCGTGGCGGTCAGCGACAATCCCGATACCGTGGAACGGGCGGGGAAGATCACCGTCGTGCCGAGCGTGGAGTCCGTCGCGCCGAAAGTGGTGCGCGTGGTGCAGCAGGAGAAGGTGATACCGCCCTCGCTCGCGGTCGAACTCAGCAACGGAGCAACTCCCGAAGAGGGTTTCGTATTCAATTATCTCGGCGAGAACTGGAATTACTCGATCGATATACGGGCCGTGAATGTCGATTGGGGTTATCGGGTGGAGTACGATTCCGCCGCGACCGACTGGATTACGTTGCGCAGGAACGATATCTCGGACCGTGTCGGCCTGATGGTGTTGCTGAATAACAACAGGAACGAATCGCCCGAACCGCGTACGGGGCGTATCGTGATCTATACCGGCGAAGAGGGCATTGGGCCTTTCGTGGTGACGGTAACGCAAACCGGAAAGCCGGAGTTCCAGAGTACGATTACCGAAAGTGTGGAGATGGAGGCCCTCGCCGGCACCCGGGCGATTGTCTATCCCAACAACGAGAAGCGGGATTTTCCCTATACCCAATGGGAGGTCGCGTTGTGGAACGGAACCATGGAGTATATGGCCAACGTGGGGAGGTATACCGGTTCGGGCGAATTGTTGAAGCTGACCCTTGCCACGAATCCGATCGCCGGGAACGAGGAGGGAGTGTATCGGATACCCGACGGAACCTATCGGCTGGTACCCAATTTCGACACTAAGAACGAGGACGGAACGTCCGTTATGCCCGAACCGTTTACTGTCAGCGGGGGCGAACGCGGGCTGTGGAACCATCCCCAGACGGCGAAAGCGACCTGGTACCTGCGGATGCGGGACGGCAAGTACAACGGTGAAGAGGCCCGCATTACCGGCGGTACGCTGACCGTCACGGGTGCGGAAGACGGTACCTACCGATTGGTGTGGGACCTGGTTTCCGATGCCATGTATCGCGTGACGGGCAGTTACGAGGGGCCGCTTGCCCTGGAGGTCGTGGGTTGAGCAGGACGGAAGAGGTCGGTGTGGCCGGGCATCCGAAGCCGGCGGTCTTCCTCTCTTTTCATAGGTGGCGTGCGGGACTTCGGTCCCGCACGTTTTGTATCCGGAGCGTGTGGAGGGCGGTGTGCGGTCCGCTTTGGCCGTACTTTTTCCGATCGGGGGCTCCGGTGCACCCGCTTGTCGGTCCCGGGCGGGGGCCGCATCGTCGGTCGTTTCCTCCGGGGCCGGTTGCCTTCCGTCGCTCCGTTGCGGGGCGGTGATCGGTGCGAGTGCAATCCTTTGGCCGGATCGGCGGGGGGGGGAGATCCGGTCGGCTTTTTGCGGACGGTGCCTCCCTTGCTCGTCGGGAGCTGTCGGGACCGTCAGGGGCGTTGTCGGGAGAGTACGATGTGGCGGTGGAACTCTACGGGGACGGGAATGGCATTGCCTCCGATGCCGAGCGTTTCGTAGTAGATATAGTCTACTGCGGCCGTTTCGCCCCAGAGTTGGCGGGCGTGGGGGAAGTGTTCCGGAGAGGCCGTGAACCGGTCGGGAAACAGAAGGCGTTCGAGGCCCGATGCGTCCCGTTCCATCGAAACGGGGAGAAAGGTTTCCGGCTCCGTCCACGCTTCCACGATTCCCGTCGGGAATTCGAGGTGCGGAGCGGAGTAGTAGGACGTACCTCCCTGTCGGAATGCCTCTCCGAAAACGATGCCCGCCGTCCCGTTGCGCATCGCCAGGCGGAAGGTCGCTTCCGGTGCGACGCCCAGTCCCGTCACGCCGTGGCCTGCGATCCCGGCGAGGGCATACCCGTCCCCGTCGCGTGTCACGGTGGCTGTACCGGAACATGTCGCGGCCTGCGTCCACTCCTCCGTGGTGACGGAGAGCGACTGCCATTGCCAGGTGCCGCACAGATCGTCGAGGGCGGCTCCCTGTTGCGAAACGGGCAGGACCGTCCTGTCGCCTTGGGCCGTGTGTACCGCGATCGTGCCGGTGCGCACTCCCCGGCCGTCCCACGGTGCGACGGTCACCTCCAGCAGCGTGCCGCTGACGGTCGCCGAGAGCCATGCCTTGCTCTCGGGGGCGGTTTCGGCCGTCAGCCCCGTTCCTGCGGAGGTGATTCCGCAATTGCTGCGGCCACCCTCCGGGCCGAACGACAGCCGGTCGGGGGTGATGACGATTCCGGTGTCGCCTGCTGCCTGCTGGGTGATGTCCAGCACGGCGAACGCCCCTTCCGCATTGCGGACCGTGACTTCTCCGTGGCGTTCGTCGCCGTAGTTGACGGCGGCGGTGACGGAGAGTTCCTCCCGGGAGGATACGACGGCCAACCATTCGGCGCATCCGGGCGCCACGGTGGCGGTGATGTCGCTGCCGGAGCTGACGATGCCGACGGTTTTCGTCAGTCCGTCGCCCGCAGCGGCGAAGGTCAGCGAAGCGGGATCGAGGCGGATGGCAGCCGAGGCGGGAATGCCGGCCTGCCGGAGGGCCAGCCGGGCTTTCCCTCCCTGTGCGTTCGATAGGGTCGCCTCTCCCTCCCGGGCTTCGGACGAGGGATTGGGGGCTACCTCCACGACGAGCTCCTGTTTCTCGATGCGTACCTCGTACCAGCCGGCCTCCCCGGTCGGCGTCACCCGCAGGTCGCTGCCGGCGGTGGTTATCTTCGCCCGGGCGACCGATGTTCCGGCTGCCGGGAATTCGAGGAGAGAGGGGGTGAGCGTAATCGGAAAGGACTCCTCCTCGCCGCCGGCTTTTTGCGTGATTCCGACCGTACGCGGGGGTGCTCCGTCGACCGTAACGGTAAGGAGAGCGTTTCGTTCGTGCGCCCCGGTGTGGATGCTGCGGGGCGATACTGCGATGTGATGTTCGCCCTGCGCCGTTTCCAGCCACTCCTTGTCCGCTCCGGAGTAGCTCACCGCAATCCGGAACGAGGGGGCGTCCGTTTCGACGCTGATCCGTTTCGGAACGCCCGCCTCCTCGGCAGCGAAGAAGAGCGTGGAGGGGTGGAGTTCGAGCGTGCGGGGTGCGGGAGCGACGGCGGGCGGCGTACACCCGATGCCCGCGAGGAGGATTGCCGCGGGGAGGAGGTATCTTGTCAGACGGTCGATGCGCATGGTATGGCGAGGGTTGGAAGTTGCGGTAGGATTGCATGTCCGGCAGCCGGGACTTTCCCTATATGCCGGAACATCGGTTTCGGGAGCGCCTGTCGGAGCGCCCTCCCTTGCCGGAGTCATGGCCGGGGCCGAAGCCGGATGAAATCGGGCCTGCCGGGCCGGTCGCCGGCGCTCCCAGGCGGTCTTTCGGTTGACCGACAGCTGTGTCCTGCGCCGGGAGGCTCGTTTCCAGGATGCTGTCGTTTCAGTCGGCGAGCCGTTTGGCTCTGCTTGCTCCCTGCGGCGTGTCCCGGATCGGAAAAGGGATCTCTTGCCCATTAATCCCTGTTCGGCGCGGTTGCGGCGGAGTGCCGCGGCCAGTATTCCGGCTCCTTTCGGACGAGGGGCAAGCACTTGCTCCTCGCGGGGAGTCGCCCCGGCGGCCAGTCGTCCGTTGCCGGCCGTCAGCGTTCGTCCCCTTCCCGGTCGGCGGAGAGGCGGGGCGCTTCTTCGGGTCGGCCCTGCGTCGGACCGTCTGCTCCGAGGGGCGTGTTCCAGCCGCCTCCCAGGGCTTTGTAGAGCCGCACCAGGGCGATGTATTCGTCGCGGATGGCATTGCTCAGTCCGATCTGCGCGTCGAAATAGTGGCGCTGGGCATCCAGTACGTCGAGGTAGTTGATGACGCCGTTGATGTATTGCAGCCTTGCCAGCTCCACGTATTTGCGCGAGGCCTGTTCGAGGTTCCGTTTCAGCACGCAGGCCCGGCGGGCGCTGTTGTAGCCCACGATGGCGTCGTTCACCTCCCCGAAGACGGTCAGTACCTTTTTTTCGTACCGGGCGCATGCCTGTTCGTAGGCATGCTGCTGTGCGCGGTATTTGGCGCGTTTGGCGTTGAACGAAAAGAGGGGGGTGGTCAGCGTTCCGGCCAGCAGACCGTAGGGCGAGCGCAGGATGCTTTCGATGGCGTCCCCCTCCAGGCCGTAGGCTCCCGTGAGCCGGATGCGCGGAAAGCGGTCGGTGTAGGCCATGCCTACCGCCGCGTTGGCTGCGATGAGCGCCTGTTCCGCAGCGCGTACGTCGGGCCGGCGGAGCAGCAGTTCGGAGGGCAGTCCTACCGGAAGTTCCTGGGGCAGTTTCATCGCGTTGTCGAGCGACGACCGTTCGATGGGCCCCGGGTACCGGCCCGCCAGCAGGGCGATTTCATTCTCCTTTGCGGCCACTTTCCGTTCCAGTTCCGGTACGAGGGTGGCGGTACTGGCCAACTCCACCTGCGACTGCTGGTAGGAGGTTTCGGAGGTGAGTCCCCCCTCGAAGCGGATCTTGGCCTGCCGTACGCCCTCCTGGCGGGTGGCGAGCGTCCGGCGGACGATGGTCAGCTCGTTGTCCAGTGCGGAGAGTTCGTAATAGGCCTGCGCCACTTCGGCGATCAGGGTCATTTGGAGCGCCCGTTGCGTCTCGACCGATTCGAGGTACTCCGCGATGCCCTTGCGGCGGGCCCAGCGGAGGTTGCCCCACAGGTCCAGCTCCCAGGCGAAGGTGAGCTTCGCATCGAATTCCGATCCCACGTCGGGATCGTCGCCGCCGTAGTTCTCCCACTCCCGGTCGGCGGCCAGCGTGCCGCCTATTTGCGGCAGCATGGCGGCGTTGTTTATCCGGCGCAACTGGGCCAGCTCCTCTACCCGCTCCGCGGCGATGCGCATGTCGCGGTTGTGTTCGAGGGTGGCGGTGATGAGGGCCCGCAGGGTGGTATCGGAGTAGACCTCCCACCACTGCATGTCGGCGAAGAGCAACGAGTCGTTGCCGGGTCGTTCGTCGGTAAGACGATCGGGCAGGGCGAGGTCCGGACTGCGGTATTTCGGACCGAGCACGCATGCACCCATGCCCGCCGCTACGGCGGCGAGCAGCGCCGCCCGAAAGATATGTCGGAGGATTCGTTTCATGCCTTCCTCTTTTTAAGCCTGTCGGTGAACTTGTTTATCATGACGAAGAAGAACGGTACCAGTACGATGCCGACGATGATGGCGACGATCATACCGAAAAATACGCCCGTGCCGAGGTCCTGCCTGCTCGACGAACCGGGACCGCTGGCCAGTACGAGCGGTACCATGCCCAGGATGAAGGCCAGCGAGGTCATGAGGATGGGGCGGAAGCGGAGCCGGGCCGCGCGGAGGGCTGCCGTGGTGACGTTCACGCCGCGTTTGACCTCCGTCTGGGCGAACTCGACGATGAGGATGGCGTTCTTGGCCACCAATCCCATGAGCATCACCAGCCCGATCTGGAAATAGGCGTTGTTCTCCAGTCCGCATGCCCATACTCCCAGGTAGGCGCCCAGGACGGCGATCGGCAGCGAGAGCATGATGGCGATCGGGATCGTCCAGCTTTCGTACTGTGCGGCGAGGAAGAGGAATACGAACACGAAGACCAGACCGAGAATGTAGCCCGTCTGGCCGCCGGCCTTCTTCTCCTGGTAGGAGAGGCCGCTCCAGTCGACGCCGATGTTGTCGGGGAGTTTCTCGCGGGCGATCTCCTCGATCGCTTTCATGGCCTGTCCGGAGCTCTGGCCCTGCGCCGCTTCGCCGGTGACGGTGGCGGAGTTGAACATGTTGAAACGCTTGATCACGCCCGGGCCGGTGGTGTAGTGTGCCGTGCCGAGCGCGGTGAGCGGGATCATCACGCCCCCCGTACCGCGCACGTAGAACATGTTGATGTCGTCGCGGTGTGCGCGGTAGTTCGATTCGGCCTGGATGTAGACGCGGTAGATGCGGTTGAACATGTTGAAGTCGTTGACGTAGACCGAACCGGTAAAGGTCTTCATGGTGGAGAATACGTCGGCCAGCGGGACGCCCGACAGTTTCACCTGGTCGCGGTCCACGTCGAAGTAGAGCTGCGGGATCTCGGGTTGCAGCGACGAGGAGACCGCATCGAGCCTGCGGTTGTGCGCGGCGTAGTAGAGGAGCGTGTCGGAAGCCCGCCGCAGGTCGTCGAGCGTGGCGTCGCCCCTTGCCTCCAGCACCATTTCAAAACCGCCGGAGGTGCCGAGTCCCGGAATGACGGGAGGGGTGCGGAGCACCACCTTGGCCTCCGGATAACGCGACAGTTCGTTGCGTACCTCCTCCATGAGTTTGTCCAGCTTCCCTTTCCGGCGCTCTTTCCACGGTTTGAGGATCACCGTCATTTCGCTGCGCGACTGGCTCGTACCCACCCGCGAGCTGGAGCCGGCGACGCTCTGTACGTAGTCGACGTCGGGGTGCGACATCAGGTAGGCGATGGCCCGGTCGGTCACCTCCCGCGTGCGTTGCAACGTGGCCCCTTCGGGCAGTTCGAGCTCGACGGTGAAGTATCCCTGGTCCTCCTCGGGCAGGAAGCTGCCCGGCACGGCGTAGTTGAGCAGCCAGATGCCGATCACGACGATGCCCAGTCCGGCGAAGACCCGTTTGGGGGTCGCCAGACTCTTCTTGATCGCCTTCTCATAGGTCCTGTTGCCCTTGGCGAGGAAGATGTTGATGTAGCGGAAGACGATGTTTTTCTTGCGGCCCGTATCCGGTCTGAGCAGGCGGGCGCACATGGCCGGGCTCAGCGTGAGGGCCACCACGGTGGAGATGAGCACCGATGCCACGATGGTGACGGTGAACTGGCGGTAGAGCATGCCGGTGATGCCCGAAAGGAAGCTCACCGGTACGAACACGGCGCAGAGTACGAGGGAGGTGGTGATGAGCGCTCCGCTGATGCCCTGCATGGCCTCTTTGGTCGCTTCGTAGGCTCCGATTTTTTTCTCCTCCATGATGCGCGTGACGTTTTCCACCACCACGATGGCGTCGTCCACCACGATACCGATGGCCAGGATGAGTCCCAGCAGCGTCAGCATGTTGAGCGAGAACCCGAAGATGAGCATCACTCCGAAGGTGCCGATCAGGGAGATGGGGACGGCGATGATGGGGATGAGGGTGGCCCGCCAGCTTTGCAGCGAGAGGAAAACGATGAGAATCACCAGGAAAAGCGCTTCGAAAAGGGCTTTGTACACTTCGTGTATGGATTCGGAGATGTAGGTGGTGATGTCGAACGGGATGAGGTAGGAGATGCCTTCCGGGAAGGAGGCGCTGATCTCTTTCATCGCTTTGCGAATGAGCTTCGAGACCTCCATGGCGTTGGCTCCCGGGAGCAGGCGTATGTTCATCACCGCCGCGTTGCCGCCGTTCAGCCCGCTCTCGGTGTTGTAGCTCTGTGCCTCGAGCGATATGCGGGCCACGTCCTTGAGGCGGATGATCGAGCCGTTGGGGTTGGCGCGTACCACGATGTTCTCGAACTCCTCCACCGAAGAGAGGCGGCCCTGCGTGGAGATCGGAATGGAGATGTCGGCGCCGTCGATGGGCTGCTGGCCGAGTACGCCGGCGGCCGATTCGCGGTTCTGGTCCTTGAGGGCGTTCTGCAGGTCCTGTACCGTGACGCCGAAGTTGGCCAGTTTGTCGGGGCGCACCCATATCTGCATGGCGTAGTAGCGGCTGCCCACATTCGATACGCCGCCCACGCCCGGTACCCTTCGCAGGATATCCACTACGTTGAGGGTGGCGAAGTTGCTGAGGTATATCTCGTCGAACTTGTCGGCCGAGGAGAGCAGACAGACGGTCATCAGTTGGTTGGAAGCCTGCTTCTCGACGCTGATGCCGTTCTGCACCACTTCGGCGGGAAGACGGGCTTCGGCCTGCTTCACGCGGTTCTGTATCTCCACGGCCGCCAGGTCGGGATTGACCGAGATGTCGAACGTCACGGTCGCGCTGAAGCCGCCGGTGTTCGTACTACTCGACTCCATGTAGAGCATGCCGGGCGTGCCGTTGAGCTCCTGTTCGATGGGAGTGGCTACCGCCTGGCTCACGGTCAGCGCGCTCGCGCCGGGATAACTAGCGCTCACCTTCACCGTCGGCGGGGTGATCTGCGGGTATTGGTCAATGGGGAGCATCGAAAGGCCGATGACGCCCACGATGACGATCACGATGGAGATGACCGCCGAGAAGACGGGCCTGTCGATGAAAAAGTCGGCTTTCATGGGCTACTCCTCCGTATCGTTGTCCGTATCGGCTGCGGAGGGAGCCGTGGCGGGTTCTACGATCTCTACCTTCATGCCGGGCATCAGCTTGTGGTATCCCTCCACGACGATCCGCTCGCCGGGGATGAGTCCGCGTTCCACGATCATCTTGTTGTCGGTTTCGGGACCGAGCTCGATGAAGCGCCTTTCGGCCACGTCGTCGGGGCGGATGACGAAGATGTAGGCGCCGCCCTTCTCGATGATGACCGCTTTCGAGGGGACGACCACCGCTCCTTCATGCACGTCGAGCAACAGTCTCACCTTGGTGAACTGGCCGGGAAGCAGCACGTGGTCGGGGTTGGGCATCTCCGCCCGGACCGAGAAGGTGCCCGTCTGCGGGTCCACCTGCGGGTCGGCGAAATCCACCAAGCCCTGGTAGGGATAGACCGAGTCGTCGGCCAGCGTCACGGTGATGTAGGGGTTCCAGCCGCGCGTGGGGTCCTGATGTCCCAGATTTACGTTGCGCTCCTTGCTCTTGAGGTAGTCGAGCGCGGTCATGCTGAAGTCCACGCGCACGGTATCGCTCTTGACGATGGTGGCCAGGAGCGATTTGCCCCCCGGACCGACGAGCGTTCCGATGTCGACGTTGCGTTCGCTGATGTAACCGGCGATGGGCGAGCGGACCGTGGTGTAGCCCAAGGCCAGTTCCGCCTGTGCCAGGTCGGCCTCGCTCATGATCACCGCCGATACGGCGCTTTCGTAGGAGGCGATGGCGTTGTCCAGGTCGAGCTGGCTCGCCGCATTCTGCTCGAAAAGCGGACGGATGCGCTCCAGGTCGCGTTTCGCTTTCAGCTCGAGGGCCTTGTCTTTCTGCAGTTGGGCACGGGCGCCGTCTGCGCGGGCCTTGTAGAGCTTCGGGTCGATGACGAAGAGCACCTGGTCCTTATTAATATAAGTACCCTCCTCGAAAAGCATCTTTTCGAGGTAGCCCTCGACGCGGGCGCGTATCTCGACGAACTGCTGCGCACGGATGCGGCCTACGTATTCGCCGTAGATCTCCACGTTTTCGGTGGCTACGGTTTCCACCACCACGGTCGGGTAGACTTCCGGCTGGGGCCGTTGGCGGAAGATAAAATAGAGCGCTGTCGCCACTGCGGCCAGCACGACGATTCCCGCAATGAGCTGGCGTTTGGTGGGCTTGAATTTTCTTTTGTCCTTCTTTCCCATGGTCGGGCACATTTGTATGTTGCCGGAGATCGCGATCTCCGATTCGGATTTTAAAACACAACAAATATATGAAATATATTCGCTGAAACACGAAAGTGCCTGTCGTCCCGCAGGGCCGGTGGGCGGTTGCGAAGCGATTCGGGAAAGCAGATAATCGGAATCGGGGCGTAATTGTACCGTATTGCCGTTTCGGAAATTGTTTTTTTGAGGGTTCGGAAGGGGGCTTGCGGCGGTGTCCGGAGCAGGTTGTCCTTGTAGAAAGTACTGCATGTGGAACGGCGGGCGGGGGCTTGCGGTTGTCGAAACTTCCCCGATTTGTCGCGGCGGCGCTGTCGCGGTCGTTTCTTCTTCCTGAAGAGCCGGTTGCGTGCGTAGACGTTTGGCCGGGATTCCTGCTCCCTCGATGCGAAGGGTTCCGTCGTGCGGAAAAAGAGAGCGTTCCGGCCGCTGCTCCCGCTGCTCCGGTTCGTTCGGACGGGGGTAGGGAACGGCAGACGTGCGGAGAGGGGTGGAGCCTTCCCCGGCAGGGGGCGGGAACGATTTCGGAAAAACCGGCCTATCTTTGCTGCCGTTATGGAAACATGCGGCAAGACGGGATACACGGACCGGTTCAGGGGGATTGTTTATGCACTTCTCTCGTCATCTACATTCGGCTTTGCGCCGTTTTTCACCCTCATGCTGATCGGCGGCGGACTGTCGTCGTTCGAGGTGCTGTTCTACCGCTGGGGCGTGGCGGCGGTGGCGCTCGGCGGTTTCGGACTTCTCGCCCGTCAGAATTTCCGCATCGGGCTGCGCGACGCGGGGACGATCTGTCTGTTGGGAGTCGCGCGGGCGATGACCTCGTTGAGCCTTGTGATCGCCTATCAGAACATCGCCACCGGTGTGGCCTCCTCCATCCATTTTCTCTACCCGCTCGCCACGGCGGCGGGGATGGCTCTCTTTTTTCGGGAGCGGGTTTCGTGGAAAACCGTCGCCGCCATCGTGGTGTCGCTCGCAGGGGCGGTGCTGCTCTCGGCCGACGACCTCGTTTCCGGCGGCCGGAACGGGGTGCTGGGCGTCGTGGCGGCCTCGCTGTCGGTGATTTGCTACAGCGGCTACATGATCGGCGTGCGCAAGACACGCGCCGCCCGGATCGACTCCGCCGCCCTCACCTTCTATGTCACCGCTTTCGGGGCGCTGTTCTTCGGGTGCTGCGGTCTGCTCTTCGACGGGGAGATCCGGTTGGTGGCCGGGTGGAGGATGTGGCTGTGCGTGCTGGGACTCGCCCTGCCCGCTACGGCCATCTCCAACATCACCCTCGTGCAGGCGATCAAATATATCGGGCCTACGACCACGGCGCTGTTCGGGGCGCTGGAGCCGCTGGTGGCCATGGTTGTGGGTGTGGTTGCCTTCGGTGAGCATTTTACGTGGGCGACCGTCGCAGGGATGGCGTTCGTCGTGGCGGCGGTGAGCTGGTCGGTGCTCGACGGGGCCGGGCGGACCCGTTCCGGGAGAGAGGCTTCCGGAGGCTCCGCTTCCGGAGATGCCGCTCCGCGGTCGGGGAAAAGTCCGTTGCGGTAACGGATCGTCCGGAGCCGTTGCTGCTGCGCCGCGGTGCGAAAAGGAGGATGTCCGGGATGGTCGGACGCGTTTTTTCTTTCGTGAAACGCCTGATTCGTAACGACTACGTTCTGCTTTCTGTTATTGTTTCGCTGCCATCGGACGGATGATATTTAATAATTGATATCAATTTCGGGCGCTTTTTTTTAACTTTGTCGATTATATTAATTCGTGGAAAACCTGTCGGACCCCTTGTTCGGCCCGGCATTAGAGGAGGGAAACGATGCTAATGTACAGGAAATCAAAACGGAACTTGTTAGCTCCCGCGCTGGCGGCACTCCTGTGGGGGTGCTTTGCCGTCGCATGTTCTCCGCAGGAAGGAGGACGCGAAACGTCTGCCGCGACGACCGTGTATGTGCGTGCTTCGCAGGAGGAGGTGACGGGACCTTCTTCCCGTACTTTTATCGGCGGTGCGGAATTGGACAGGTGCTTCTGGTCGGAGGAGGACCGGATAGGCGTCTATAGCCGTCCGGCGGGCAGCGTCGATCAGCCGACCGGCCGTACGTTCGGATGTTACATGCCCTATCCCGATCAGGCGCTTTTTACGGCGGAGATAACCCCCATGGAGGAGGGCGAATATATCTATTACGGCGCCTATCCTTTGCCCGAGGGGGTGGACGGCACGCGCGTGACCTGGCGACTGCCCTCCGAGCAATCGGGCCGGTATCGCGGTTACAGGGACAATTTCGACTTCATGCTCGCTTCGCCCGTGCGGGGGGAGGCGCTTACCGCCGGCGGCGAAGCGCTCTCGATGAACTTTATCCATCAGTGCCATATCATGCGTATACAGATCCCGAAGGGGCGCAACTTGTGGGGAGCGGAGATCGGGAAGCTGCGTGTGGAATTTCCTTCCGATGTGGTGGGGCTGATGACGCTCGACATGGCCGACCCGACGGGGACGCCCGTGTTGTCCGAAGGGGGCGCTTCCGTGGTGGCCCGACTCCGGGCGCCGCTGCACGAATCGGAAGAGGATTCGCCGGAGGGGGAGTACGTATGGCTTTTCCTCTGTCCGGGCAGAATCTCCGGAACGGTGCGCTTCACGGCTTACGATACCAACGGCTACCAATCCGCTTCGCTGGAGGTGGAGATGGACAAGGTGCTGGAGGCGGGGCGTATCACGCCCGTTACCCTGACCGTACCCCAGGAGCTGCCGGTGACGTGGATGGAGCTCGCCATCACGGGCAATCATCTGGGCGAGGAGCCGCGGATGCTGACGGTGAAGGCTCCGCAGGGAGCGAAGTTCCGCAACGGGACGGATACCTGTTCGTTCAGGACCGACGGCGCGGAGCGTTACAGAGTCTGGTATTACGACCGCTACGACGGGATCGACAACGGCGCGTTGCTCAGGGCCGGGGAGTTTACGTTTACCTACGAATCGGACCGTGCCATCGTGTCGGAGAGCCGGACTGTGGCTCCCTTCCCCGAGAAGGGGGGCACTCCGTTCGGACTCACCGTTCCGTATTTGTTTCAGGAGGATTTCGGCCGAGCCGGAGGAACGGACCAGAACGACTCGACGGTGGCTTTGGACGCTTACAACCTGCCCGGTTGGTCGGGGTCGCGTTTCGGTCTGGGGGCGGGTACGGCGGCGATGATATCGGCCTACCTGAGCTCCTCGGCCATCAAGCCCGATCCGGACGAGGGCAACAACAAGCGGGGCCGTATGGATACCCCGCCCCTGTCGGCGATCAAGGAGGGGGCGACCGTCACGCTGGACGTGTCGTTCGATATAGGGGGTACCTCGCAAAAGGGGACGAACTTCCTGGGACAGGCGGTCGTCTATTCGCAGTATGAGTTCGGTACGGATACCCGCCAGGGCCCTGTGGATTATACCACCGGAATCGAAAACGTGGTGGTGGCGTTGGAGGATGCCGGTACGGGCGGCAGCTATACCGCTCTCCCGCTGCACCGCGAGGGCATCGAAGTGCCCGGGTGTACCGGTGCCCACAGGCTTTCGTGGAGGACCTCCTACCGCATCGAATATGCGGGGGCCTCGACCATTACCGGTAAAACGGTCTATGTCTATCTCGACAATATCAAGGTTTCTATAAAAGATTGATAACAAAAGAGTAACGGGTTATGAAAAAATACCTGACTGTCGGATTTTTATCCGTGGCGCTGCTTGCCGGCGCCTGTTCGGAGAACGTACCCCGCGAGCGTGCGGGGGAAGGCAGCGTGCGTTTCGACTGTATGGTGGCGACTTCGGTCGGTACCCGAGCCGACATGAAGGCGCTGCCGCAGGAACATGTCCCCGATATCGCTGCGCTGCGGTTCGTCATTACGGGGGACGACGGCGTCGAGGTCCTTTCCGGTACGATGGAGGATTACGACCAGCCGTTGCTCTCGGCCGGGACGTATACCGCTTCGTTTTCCTATGGCGATCCGGAGGCCGAGGGGGCTACGGCAGCCCATTTCACGGGGGAGCGGTCGTTTACCGTCGTCGCCCGGAAGACCGTGACCGAACCGGTGACGGTGTCGCTGGTCAACTCCGTGGTGTCCCTCACCTTTTCGGAGTGGTTCAACAAGTATTATACGGATTTTACCATCAATATTCGTACCACGTCGGGCTACCGGGCGGGTTTCGTCGGTTCGCGCGACGAGCCGCTGACGGAGACCTTTCCCGTGTACGTCAAGCCCGGAACGAAGCTTTTCCTGAGCGGTAGGGCCACGAAGACCAACGGTTTCGAGGTGACGTTTCCCGAGACGCTCGTCGGGACGACCGAACCGCGGACGTGGCACACCCTGAGAATGGATGCCGCCCAGGTGGGGCAGGCCGGGATCGTGGTGTCGCTCGACGACACGGTCGTGGCCGTGGAAGAGATCGAGGTGGAGTTGAATCCCGAAGCATGATATTGTAGAGTAGTATGAAAAACAGGAACGATATGAGAAGATGTATGTTATCCTTCTTCGCCGTAGGCGCTCTCTTGCTTTCGGTCGGATGTAAGGACGAGGGGGCGAACTTCCCCTCGAACCCGGAGGAGGAGACCGGGATGGGGTATCTTTCCCTGTCGGATTTCCGCGTGAACGTTGCCGAGCATGCAGAGGAGATCACTTCCGGTTCGGGCTTGGGTACGGAACAGGCGCGGCAGACCCGTGTGGTGGGTACGACGACCGATGCTCCGGGCGAGTACAAGGTGAAGATACGGAGCGCCAAGAGCGGCGAGGAGATGGAGTATACCTACGCAGACCTTCAGAAACCGGAGAATCAGCGGATTCCCCTCGCGCCGGGTGCTTACGTCGTGTCGGCCGAGTCGCCCGATTACAGGGATTACATAAACGGCTCTACGGGGGTGGACTGGGAGAAGCCCGTCTATTACGGTTCGGTGACCAAGACCGTACACAAGCGGATGGAAACCACGGTGAACGACCTGGTATGTACGCTTGCCAACATCAAGACCACCGTGACGCTGACCAAGGATTTGCAGGAACTTTTCATGACCGATACCCAGGCCGATGCGGCCGGGAAGGAGCGCCTGACGGTGGCCCTGTCGATCGGCGACAGCCGCCTCGTTTTCGACCGTGCCACGGCCGATGCGGGGACAGCGGGCTATTTCAAGGCCGTGGAGGCACTCAATACCGTCAAGATCGTGTTGTCGGGCGAGTACAACAAGGCGGCCTCCGACGAGGCGCCGCAGTACGTGCCGGTGAACTGGACGACGGAGATCGTAGGCTGCAAGGCCGGACAGTGGCGCAAGGTGTCGATCGGCATCCTCAATGCCGACGAGGGCAACGTGCAGTTCCAGGTGAAGGTGGAGAACTGGGTCTACGATCGGAAGGTGGACGTGGACATTACGCAACTCTACGCTTTCGGTGAGGAGACCATTCCCGACGAAGAGGTGTCCGACGAGGATTCGCCCGTCGTGACGCTCGAGGGCCACGACATAACGAAGGGCTACGCCATCAACGGTTCGATGTACGACGAGGAGCTCGACAAGTGGACCGAGAACCTGAAAGTGGTCTTCACGCCCGTAGGCGGTGCTGCGCTGCGGTCGGTGAACATGACGTTCGATTCGGACAATGCCGCCTTCCTGGAGGCCCTCGATGCACTCGGCATCCGGCTCACGGGTATGGCGTTGTGGCCCGAAAGTGCGGACCTGTCGACCTATGCGGTGATCCGGGCGGCCAATACGGGTGTGGTGACCGCCACGATGAAGGATGCCGGCATGTCGGCTCTGTATGCCTTCGAGGGAACGCATACCGTGCGGTTCGTGGCCGTGGACGACCGGGGCCGTACCTCCTACACGGATCTGGTTATCCGCGTGCAGGCCGGAGGTGTCGTGGCCGACGGTCCGTCGGTGGTGTGGACCAACAAGGCCGGTACGAAGACCTACGAGTTCGGTACCCGCTACAACCACAATGCCGTGGAGATCGTAATCGACGTGACCACGCAGAGCGCCTTCACCGAGTTTACCGTCGATATCGTCAGCGAGACGGTGCTGCCGCCCTCCGAACTTGTGGGCGTGGGGCTGACCGACCACCTCGACCTGATCAACCCCGGCCAGTACAAATCGCAGTTGGAGGGCTTCGGTTTCCCGACGGGCGATGCGGTGACGGGCAGCAAACGGGTGTCGTTCGACATCACCGGGTTCATGGACCTGCTCTCGCTGCTCAACCGGGAGGGTAAATGCGACTTCCGGCTTACCGTGACGGACGCTTCGGGTACCGTAACGAAGACCATTCAGTTGTACGTCGTAAAGTCGTGAATTAGAAGACCGTTAGAACGGATTGAAGATGAAAATGATGAAAAACTATAAGGGTCGTGCGACCGTTGCTCTGGCCGCCTGTTCCCTCCTGTTGGCAGGCTGTGCCGGCGATACCTCTGCCGAGAGGAATTGCCTCAACGGGGAGGGCATTCTGCAGCTTCGCGTGTCGCTGCCCGACGGAGATCGCTCCGGGAGCGGCGAATACGATGCGCTCGCACTGGGCACCATGCGTATCTACAGCCTTACGGACGACGGGGAGGGCGGCTTTACGGAGAACCTGATCCGCAAGTACAAGCCGGCTTCCGAGGCTCCGACCGATCTTTATCTCGCCGCCGGCCGCTACAAGGTGGCGGTCGAGGCGGGCGATCGCAGCGAGGCCACCTTCACCCGCAAGAGTTATGCGGGGGCGGAAACCTTTATCCTCGAGGCGGGCGACGTGAAGCCGGTGCCGGTGGTGTGCCGGCTCACCAACATCGCTGTCGAGGTGGCCTACGATGCGAGCGTGGCGCAGCGTTTCGACGAAGGCTATCGTACCTATGTGTGCGCGTCGGACGACTTTTCGCGAACCGATGCCGAGAACGGACTGGTGCCGACGCTGGAGTATACCTCCGGCGGGACGGGCTATTTTCTCCTGCCCGAAGGGACGAACCATCTCAGTTGGGGATTTTACGGCAAGAGTTCCGAGGCGGACGGATCGGGCGAAGTGGCGAAAACGGGCAGAATCGAGCTGCCCCGCGGCGGCATGCAGTATACGTTGTCTTTCCGGTATTCCAAGGATGCGGAAGGTTCGTTGACCGTGAACGTCAAGGTCCGCACGTACGACACCTCCCACAACGACAGCTTCAACTTCAGCCCGCAACCTACCGTCAGCGGCGACGGGTTCAGCATCGCCGGAGTGAAGGGGTATCATCTGATGCCGATCGGGTTTAAGATATCCTCGATCAATCCGCTCTCTTCGATCGCCTTTACCGCTGCGGGAACGCAGTACGAGGTGATGAGGGAGGGCGAAACGGTCGCTACGCCCGCAGAGGGCATGACCTATGTCCCTTCGGACGAATGCAACGGGTTGCTCACGCTCGACCGTAAGTTTTTCGCCCAGCTTCCCGCCGGTGTCAACGTGCTGGACTTCATTGTCGTTGATGGCGACCGGAGCGAAGGCAAGGCCACGGCGCGGATAGCGGTGCCCGGGGCGACGGGCATCGTGTCGTCCGACCTTTGGTTCGGAACGGCTACGCTGGGGGCTATCGTCACCGCTCCGCAGCCCTCTTCGGTAATCATCCGTTACCGCGAGCAGGGGAGCACCGAATGGAGCGAGGCCGAAGCGGAACCGGGTGCCGACGGCTATACCTATACCGTTCCCGTGACGGGAATCGGTGCGGGCCGGCAGTATGAGGTCCAGTTGTTGACGAACGGGCTGGAGAGCGGTTCGCTGACCGTAGCGGATACCGGTGCGGGCCGGCAGGTGCCCGGAGCCGGGTTCGAGGAGTGGCACCAGTCCGGTAAACCGTGGTATCCCTATGCCGCGGGCGGTACGGAGTTCTGGGGAACCGGTAATCCCGGTGCCACCACTGCGGGCGACGAGTACAACCTTACCATGGGCGTGGAGGATCCCCGTCCCGGTTCGACGGGACGCCTCGCGGCGAAACTGGAGACGAAGAAGCCCAGCTTCTTCGGTATCGGTAAACTGGCCGCCGGCAATCTTTTCGTGGGGTCTTTCGGTGCCGTTTCCGGTATGGGCGGTACGGTCCACATGGGACGGACCTTCGACTTCAATGCCCGGCCCACGGCGCTGCGGGTGTGGTATAAATACAAACCGGTGGGGAGCGACAAAGGCAGAATCTATGTCTGCATGGTACGCATGACTGACGGCAGTACCTACCATACGGTGGATACCAACAATGCCGAGAAGACCACCTTCGCTCCCGACGACGAGTTCCTGTATGCCGACAAGAGCAATGAGGCGACCCTGCAGGGACACATCATCGCTTACGGCGACCTGATGCTCGAACGGGAAGTCGGGGAGTGGACCGAGGCGACGATCCCCATCACGTATCGGGACAAATACGCATCGGAACGTCCCAACGTGTTGATCCTTACGGCTGCTGCCAGCTACCGGGGCGACTATTTCGAAGGGGAGGTGGGCAGTACCCTGTTCCTCGACGATGTGGAATTCATTTATTAGAGGAGCGATGGGCCGGAGTTCGTTCATAGGGTTGTTCCTTCTCCTTGCGGTATCGGGCCGGGGGCTGGCGCAGGATGTACCGGCCGCCGGGGGGACGTCGCGTCCTGCGAAGGAGATGCGGGGTCTGACGAGTCTTTCCAACGAGTTCGTTCCGCGGGGACAGTGGGTCGCCGGTCTGAACGCTTCCTTCTCGACCCATGCCAACCGGAACTATACGCTGGTGGTGCTCGAGGGGATCGAGTCGGAAGGGCATACCATCAAGCTCTCGCCCCTGCTGGGCTATGCCCTGGCGGACAACATGGTGATCGGTGCCAAATTCGGCTATTCGCGTACTTTTCTCCGTCTGGACGGCGGCGGTTTCAGCATGGGCAGCGGCGATACGGGCGTCGAACTGAAGGTCGATTCCTACTATTCGCTGAGGCATCTCTACGAAGGATCGCTGTTCTGGCGGCAGTATATTCCTTTCGGCTCCAACAAGCGGTTCGCTCTTTTCAGCGAAGTGCAACTGATCATGGGCGGTTCGCAGGCGAAACTCGCTGCCGATACGCCGGTGAGGGGAACCTATGAAACCGGTTTCACCTGTGCCCTGAGCGTGACGCCGGGCCTGGTGGCCTTCGTGACCAATGCCATGGCCCTGGAGCTCAATGTGGGAGTCATGGGTATCACCTACGAGCGTGTGAAACAGGTGCATAACCAGGTGGCGGTGGGACATCGCCAGGGGAGCATGATGACCTTTCAGGTCAACCTGTTGTCCATCGGTTTGGGAATAGCGTATTATCTTTAAAACGGAACGGTAAGGGATGAAGGGAAAGATATTCGTTGCATGGGTTTTGGCCGCTTTGTCCGTTCCGGTGTCGGGGCTCGCGTCGGATGGTCCGGGAAACTTCCCCGACCGGCCGGACCGGGGTGCGGAAACGGTTGCGGCGGCCCTGCCCGCAGGTGATACCCTGCGCGGTCCGGCGGGGAAGTCGGGACGTTTTCTGCCCACTACGCGCCGCATCGACCGGGGAATCGACGACATCTGTTATGTCTACAAGGGCGAGATGGCGATCGGATTCGCCGTGTCGTACGGGACGCTGACCAGTGATAACAGCGAGCTGATGCTGTTGCTGGAGGGGATCGATATGAGGGGGAGCGTTTTCACGCTCAATCCCGCTTTCGGCTATTTCGTGAAGGACAACCTTTGCGTGGGTGCCCGGTTCGGCTATACGCGCACCGAGGGCGTGTTGGGGAACGTGTCGCTCAACCTGGGGGCTGCCAACGACATCAGCATGTCGCTCTCGAACGTGGACTTCAGGAGCCAGATGACCACCGTGGGCGCTTTCGTGCGCTCGTATGCGGGGGTGGACCCCAAAGGGCATTTCGGCCTTTTCGGCGAGCTGGAGCTGATGTTCCGTATGGGGAATTCGCACTTTACGTATGGCCCGGAAGGGGGCGTAAAGGGGACCGACAGCGGCAACATGCAGTTGCGCGTGGGGTTCAGTTCGGGCGTTGCGGTCTACATCTTTCCCAATGTGTGCTGTTCGCTCTCCTTCGGGTTGGGCGGTTTTCAGTTCAACAAGGTGAGCCAGAAGGATGCTGCGGGGAGTGTGACGGGCAGCCGGAACGCTTCCAAACTGCTGCTGCGCCTGAATCTCGCCGACATCAAGATAGGGTTGAACGTACTCCTTTGATCGAGTTTCAAATAATTATACTGTAAGATGCACAGATTCCGTCGTTTGCTGCTGATGTTGCCGGTATTGGCCGTCGTCTCCTGTATCCGGAACGACATTCCCTATCCGGTCGTGGTGTTGGAGATCCTGGGCGTGGAGGGAGAAGGTTTCACGTGCGAGGCTGCCGACATCGATACGAAGAATCGTATCGTCACGCTCCGTTTGGACGAACCCACCGACATCAGTCGGGTGCGTATCGACTCCATCGCCGTGACCGAAGGGGCGACCGCTTCCGTGCCGTTGTCGGGCGAGTTCGACCTGCGGGCCGCCCAGCCTGTGGTGTTGTCGCTGTATCAGGACTATAATTGGATGATACATGCCAAGCAGGAGATCGCCCGAGCGTTTGCGGTGGAGGGGCAGATCGGTGCGGCGGAGTTCAATACCGAACTGCGCACGGCGCGTGTCTACGTGCCCATGGGGACCGACCTGTCCGCTATTCGGGTGACGGAGCTCAAGCTCGGTCCGGAAGGCGTCACCACCATGACTCCCACTGCCGAGGAGCTGACCTCGTTCGAAACCTACCGGACGGTCGATATCCGTTACCATGATTTCGAGGAGCGATGGATTCTGGGGGTGGTGCATACCGATGTGAAGGTGGAAATGACCGGTGCCGACGCCTGGACGAAACTGATCTGGCTCTCGGCGCAGGGTCGGCCGGGGACTGCGCTCGGCTTCCGTTACCGCGTACAGGGCGATGAGGAGTGGAGCGAGGTGCCGGCCGAAAAGGTCGAGGTGGAGGGCGGGACCTTCCGGGCCTGTCTGTCGGGCGTGGAGCCGCTGACCACCTACGAGGTGGTAGCCTATTCCGACGAGGAGCTCTCCGTGGTGCGGACGGTGACGACCGGAGCGGAAGAGCCGCTCACGAACGGCGGATTCGAGGAGTGGTGCACCGAAGAGGGAATCGTCTATCCGGGCCTCTCCAGGGCGGGAGCCTTCTGGGGAACGGGCAATACGGGAGCCGCGGTGGCGAAGACCACGCTCACGGACAAGACGGACGATGTGCGTCCCGGCTCCACGGGCAAATATGCCGCGAAGCTCGAATCGAAGCTGGCCGGTATTGCCGGCGTGGGTCGCCTCGCGGCGGGGAACCTCTTCGTGGGACGCTATGTGGCTACGCGCGGGACGAACGGCATCGTAGGCTTCGGCCGTCCCTTCACCATGCGCCCTACGGCATTGAAGGGATGGGTGAAATACCAGTGCGGGGAGATTACGGACGTGGGGGCCACGCAGCCGCCCGGCGTGACGGTTTCCAAGGGCGATCCCGACAAGGGCATCATCTATTTCGCCCTCGGAACGTGGACGAAAGAGGAGTACGGCGTGTGCGAGCAGGAAGAGGGCGACAAACTGGTGGGCACCGACGAAGTGCCGATCTGTATCGATACCCGCGATAAGAATACCTTCTTCAATCCTGACGGCC
>ERZ777011.1735-NODE-1735-length-21024-cov-3.594115_pt1 | contig 21024 bp, 18 predicted proteins | sample MGYA00374964_ERZ777011 | MGnify/ENA primary metagenome ERZ777011 (study PRJEB29310, sample SAMD00008975) | mouse gut metagenome | study: EMG produced TPA metagenomics assembly of the Metagenome analysis of fecal microbiota from mouse which was promoted... | reverse complement strand
GCCGCCCAAAAGTCCGGCAATGGCGCTTATCAGGGAGGACACGGCATTGGCCGTCATAACGGCAGCTTTTCGGGACAGATCCAGCGAGGCCTTGGCCCTGCTGCCGGACTGTTGGAGCAGCTTGCGCTGGGCGTTGCGCTGGACGCGCCTCTTTGCCAACTCTAAAGGCCGCGCCGCCGCCTTTGCGGTGGACTTGGACGTTGCAGCAGTCTGCCGGGTCTTTGGGATAAAAGAGCCGCCAACGGGCTTCTCTTTCGGCGCAAAAGAGCACCGTTCGGGCATCATCTTTCCCTCCAACATCTTAGCACTTTACACACAATATCTAAGTTTTAAAACAGACTTTAGGCCTTGTTTGAAAATTGTCAACATACCCAAACAGCAGGCCTTTTTCCGCCCTCTTGTGTTATGGATTCTGCACAAGGCCCCATCGAGGGGCCATGCAGAATCCATAACACAAGAGGGTAACAACCTCAAATTATCGGTTGTTGCCCTCTTGCAACGCACTAAATGATTATTTTGTTGTTGTCCTTGTGCGGGGGGGCAACCCTTGGCCCCGGGGGGATTTGGTATGTTTTAGCCGGTGTCGCGGATTACTCCTCCGCCAGAGCCTTGGCCTCGGCGATGGCCTTCTCCTGGGCTGCGGCGGGGCACTCCTCGTAGCGGACGAAGTGGAGAGTGAAGGTGCCGCGGGACTGGGTCATGGAGCGCAGGTCAATGGCATAGGTCATCATCTCCGCCATGGGCACCTCGGCCTCAACGATCTGGTCGCCGCCGCCGGTGGGGTTCATGCCCATGATGCGGCCCCGGCGCTTGTTCAGATCGCCCAGGATGTCGCCCATGTAGCTGTCGGGAATGGTGACCTTCAGCTCGCCGATAGGCTCCAGCAGCACCGGGGAGGCCTCGGGCAGCGCGGCCTTGTAGGCCAGCTGGGCGGCGGTCTTGAAAGCGATTTCGGAGGAGTCAACGGGGTGGTAGGAGCCGTCCACCAGGGTGGCCTTCAGGAACACCATGGGGTAGCCGGCCAGCACGCCGTGTACGCAGGCCTCCCGCAGGCCCTTCTCCACAGCGGGGAAGAAGTTCTTGGGCACGCTGCCGCCAAAAACCTCCTCGGCAAAGATCATGTCCTCCTGCTCGTCCTGGGGCTCAAAGACAATGTGAACATCGCCGAACTGGCCGCTGCCGCCGGTCTGCTTCTTGTGGCGGCCCTGCTTGCGCACCTGCTTGCGGATCTTCTCACGATAGGCGACTCTGGGGGTGTCCAGCTCCGCGTCCACGCCGAAGCGGCTCTTGAGCTTGCTGACCAGCACGTCAATCTGGATGTCGCCCGCGCCGGAGACCACCACCTGATGGGTCTCCGCGTTGTTGACCACGTTGAAGGTGGGATCCTCCTCATTGAGGCGGATGAGGCCGCTGCCCACCTTCTCGTCCTGGCCCCGGGTCTTGGGGGCGATGGCCCGGGAGTAGCAGGGCTCGGCGAAGGGGGTGGGCGCCAGCTTCACCACCCGCTTGGGGTCGCACAGGGTGTCGCCGGTCTTCAGACGGTCCATCTTGGCGATGGCGCCGATGTCGCCGCAGGCGATCTCCTTGACCTCCTCGTTCTTCTTGCCCTTGATGGTGTACAGGCGGCCCAGCTTCTCGGTCTTGCCGGTGGCGGGGTTGTAGAGGCTCATGTCGCCGGTGATCCTGCCGGAGACCACCTTCACCAGGGAGTACTTGCCGTACTGGTCGGAGATGGTCTTGAAGACGATGGCGGCGGTGGGGCCGTTGGGATCACGCTTGACCTCCACGGCGTTCTCGCCGGACTCGTCCGTGGCCTCCTCGGCGGGCATCTCCAGGGGCCCGGGGACCAGATCCACGATGGTGCTCAGCAGCATCTCCGTGCCCAGGCCCGTCAGGGCGGAGCCGCAGACCACGGGAGCCAGGGTGCCCTCGTGCATGCCCACCTTCAGGCCGGTCATGATCTCCTCCTTGGTGAAGCTCTCGCCGGCGAAGAACTTCTCCATGTTCTCCTCCGTGGTCTCGGCCACGGCCTCCATCAGCTGGCCGTAGAGTTCGTCAACCACCTTCATCTTGCTGTCGGGAATGGGGATCTCCTCCCGCTTGCCCTTCTTGTTCTCAGGCATCTTGTAGGCCTTCTTGTTGAGCACGTCGATGATGCCGATGGTGCGCTTGTTCTCGTCCCAGATGGGGGCGACGACAGGGGCGATGGACTTCGAGAGCTTCTCACGCAGGGCCTCCAGGGTGGTGGAGAAGTTGGCGTTTTCCTCGTCCTCCTTGGAGATGTAGACGATGCAGGGCTTCTTCTGCTCCTTGAGGTACTTCCAGCAACGCTCCGCGCCCACGCTGAGCCCGTCCTTGGACGCGCACACCAGAACGCCCACCTCGGCGGCCCGGACGCCGGACTGCATCTCGCCGGCAAAGTCGAAGTTGCCCGGGGTGTCCAGCACGTTGATCTTCACCCCGTTGTACAGCACGGGGGTCATGGCCAGGGAGATGGAAATCTGGCGCTTGATCTCCTCCGGGTCGTAATCGCAAACGGTATTGCCGTCCGCCGGCTTGCCCAGGCGGTCGGTAACGCCGGTGATATACAGCATGCTCTCCACCAGGGAGGTTTTCCCGCTGCCGCCGTGACCAAGCAGGCAGATGTTGCGAATGTCCATAGAGTTTGTCTCCTTCCGTTTATGGTGTTCCCTGGGCGGGAACTTGCCTAACGTAAGTAATTATAGTACTTTTTCCGTTTTAGCACAACTGGAATTTTCTAATCCCCCGCATTTTGGACAGATTCACCAAAACACTCCCTGAATTTTTGACCAATCCAGCAGAAGGGAACCCTAGAGGACGTACTCCAGGGGGACGTCGCAGGGCTCCTTTTCCGCCAGGATCCGGTTGACCTCCACAGCCTCCACGCAGCCCAGGGCGCGGTAGGCGGCCATGGGCTCCCGGGCGGAGTGGGCGGAGATATAGAGCCTGGAGGCCCCCAGCTCCCGGGCTCCGGCGCAGGCCATGGAAAAAAGCCTCCTGCCGATCCCCTGACCCCGATAGGGCAGGGAGACGTGGAACTGGGCCAGGTCCACGTACTGGTTTTCGCTGCCGAATCGGGCCGGGTCCAGCCGGGCGAAGCCCACAAGGCTGCCCTGGTCCCAGGCGCCGTAGGCCAGTCCGCCCTCCTGGATAGAGCGGAGGATGGTCTCCGCCCGCCTCCGGCGGCCGTCCAGGTCCCAGTCCTCCACGTAGGCGATGGGCAGCAGCTTCCACTGACCCTCCACCCTGCGCCAGCACTCCCGGACCTCCTGGCGGCGGACAAAGCCGACCAGGGAGAGGACGCTGAAATTGTTTGCGCTGAGTTTTTCGTAAATAATCATCATATATCCGTTTTTCTCATGTTTTTACAGCTTGTCCGCTGTCCACACCAGCGGCAGCATGGGGGCCACCCACAGCAGCAGGTAGGTCATCAGCAGCGCCGGCGTGAGCACCTGATAGCTGCCGGTAAAGGTGAGATAGAACCCCAGCAGGGTCCCGGTGATGCTGCTGAAAAGGGAGAGCAGGTTCCCCACAGCCGCTGTCTGGCACAGCCGGCGGCTGGCCACGGCCAGAGATACGAAGGGCAGCAGGCCCTCCCGGTAGAGGAGGCCGCTGGGCCCCTCCGCCTCCCGCTCGGGATCGCTGAGGGACAGACGCTCCCCCAGCTCCGGGCGGGCCGCGCCGCAGTCGGAGCCGAACCGTGCCCGGAGCAGCTTGGAGGTGACGGCGGCGTCCCGCACGGCCAGGGTCAGCTGGAGACCGTTGCGCCGCATGGCCCGCAGGGCCAGATCCACGGTGTCGGCGGCGGTGTATTTCACAGCGAACACCGCCGTGAGCGTGCCGTCCACAGCCAGACACACCGGCGTCTTGGAGGGCAGGCGGGGGGGCAGACGCACCGCCTTGCGGCGCATGAAGGCCGCCGTGCCCACCAGCACCGTCTCCCCACGGATCATGCCGCTCAGGCCGCCGTCCTCGTGGATGTGGAAGTGCTCCATGCTCTGGTAGGTCACCCGGCTGGCGCGGCACACGTCCGAGAACACCCGGGCCAGCACACCGCCCCCCTGGACCGCCAGGGTAGCGGCGTAGGAGAGGGCCCGGTTCTTCTCCTCGCCGTAGAGCTTCAGTCCCGCCAGGACCGCCGCCCCGGGGGGGAAGAGGTCCGTGTCCGTCACCACCAGACGGCGGGAGGAGGAGAGGCGGGCCGCGCCGTAGTGGCCGGCCACAGCGGTCCCGGACCGGGCCAGACGCAGGGCGGCGCGGCCAAAGGGCACCAGATAGGCCATGGGGAAGACCAGGGAGGAGCCAGCGCACAGCACCACGGACCAGCACCAGAGAAAGTCCTGGCTCCGCTCCCTGCCCACGGAGGAGAGCACACCGAACACCAGCGACGCCGCCGCCAGCACCGGCAGCAGCAGCCGCTGCCACTGGGAGGCGGTGTCCTCCATGGAGCACCGGGTGTAAAAGCCGGCGACGCCACCCGCGCCCTTGGCCACGCCCTGGTCGCATCGGTCCGCCACCCGGCTGGGCTCGCCCATGGCGGCGGTGCGGAAGGTCTCGGACATGCCCCGGTGGTAGTTGGTCAGTCCCCACTGAGCGAACAGGGTCAGGGCGGCGGCAATGCCCCCCAGGGGGGACGCGTCGCACCGCTCCGGCAGCAGCAGCAGGGTCATCTCGTCCAGCAGGGTGACCAGGGTGGACAGCAGAGCCGTGGCGTAGATGGTCCAGGCCCGGTCCTTGAACCCCTCCACCGCCGCCCGGTACACGGGCCAGCAGAGGATGCTGGTCAGGGCCTGGGCCACCAGCACGCACAGGGCGGCGTTCTCCGCGCTGTCGCTGAAAAAAGGCGTCTCTACGCCGAACCGCGCCAGGACCCAGGGCAGCCACAGGGCGGCCACCACCGGCACGGCCAGCCGCAGGCTCCGCCGGCACTCCCGCAGACGGCGGCGGTGGCGGTTGGCGGTCTCCCCCGCCGGGGGCTCCCGCTGGATCTCCGGCAGGGTGTGCTGGAGGTCCCGGCTCTTGACGGCGCGCTCCTTCCGGCCCTTCTCCAGGCGGCGGCGCAGCCGCTCCTGGCGCTTCTCCTGGGCCTCCTTCACCGCGTCCACCGTGTTGGCCACCACGTCCTCCATGGAAACAGCAGGCTCTGGCGGCGGCTCCGGCGGGGACTCGGGAGCCTCCGGCGGCTCCTGGGCCGGCGTGCTCTCCGGAACTTCCGGCGGTTCCTGGGTTGGCGTGCTCTCCGGAGCCTCCGGTGTCTCCGGAATCGGCGGAGCTTCCGGCGTCCTCGGGGCCCTGGGAGGCTTGGGAATCTCCGGCGCTCTCCGTGGCTCCGGGGCCGCCGGAGGCGCAGGGGCGGACGCGGTGAGGCCCTCCTCCGTCACCCCCAGGCTCTCCCAGAAGACCATGTCCAGCAGCTCTTCCAGGCTGCCGTCCTCCTCCAGATTGTCCTCCTCCTCCGGCGCTGGGGCATCAGGAGGCGGAGGGGCGGGCTCTGGCGGAGAGGGGGGAGCCTCCTCCAATGAGGGGGGCTCCGGCGGAGGGGACGACGGCTCGTCCCCCGCTGCCGGGGCGCGGCGGCGGAACAGGCGGCGGAGCAGGGAGGGCTTCGCATCCCGGACCTCCGGCGGCTCCCGGGTCTCCGGCTCGTCCGGGGGGTCCGCCGGAGACGCGGGACTCCCGCCGGTCGGCCCATCCTCCTGGAAGGGGTCCTCCGCCTGGACCGGCCCATCCCCCTGGAAGGGATCCTGGGGCGTCGGGTCCGGGGCCCTGCCGCCGTACTCGGCCAATATGTCCTCCAGATTGAACAGCTCCCCCGCCGCCGGGTCCACGCCCAGCAGCAGACGCTGGGTATCCATGAGGGAGGGGTCCATGGAGTCTTTTGGCTGGTTGTCGTGTCTGTCTACCATAAAAATCTCTTTCCTTTTTCCCGGGGCGGGTGGGAGGCGTCAGCGCCGCTGGCGCACAGCCTCATACAGCAGCACCGCCGCTGCCGCAGACGCGTTGAGGGAGGAGATCCGCCCCCCCATAGGGATGCTGACTAGAAAGTCGCAGCCCTCCTGGACCAGACGGCCCATGCCGTCCCCCTCGCTGCCGATGACGATGGCCGCCGGGAGGCGCAGATCCGCCTCGTAGAGGGAGGTGGAGCCGCCTGCGGCGGCGCCGAAGATCCAGATCCCCCGCTTTTTCAGCTCCTTGAGCACGGCGGGCAGGTTGGGCACCCGGGCCACAGGCAGGTAGCTCACCGCCCCGGCGCTGGTCTTGGCCACCACGGCGGTGAGGCCCGCGCTGCGCCGCTTGGGGATGATGACCCCGTGGGCTCCGGCGCACTCGGCGGTGCGGATGATGGCCCCCAGGTTGTGGGGGTCGGAGATCTCGTCGCACACCACCAGCAGGGGGGACTCCCCCCGGTCCGCCGCGCTCTGGAGGATGTCCTCCAGGGAGGCGTAGGCTGCGGCTGCGGCTGCGGCGATGACGCCCTGGTGGCTGTGGGTGGCGCTCATGGCGTCCAGCTTCCGCTTGTCCGCCTCCACCACCACCACGCCGGCCCTCCGGGCCTCGGCGGCGATGCGGGCCAGGGTGCGGTCCGTGTCCCCCTTGGCGACATACAGCTTGTCAATGGCCGTTCCGGCCCGCAGGGCCTCGGTGACCGCGTTGCGGCCCTCAATCAGGCCCTCGCCGGGGCGCTGCTGCTCGTTTTCTCTCATGTTGTTCCTCTCTCTCCAGGGGCGGCGCGCCCCCTTGTCGCTGAGAAAATCATTCAATCCATGCCAGTATACCACAAAGGGAGGGGGTTTCGGAAGGGGGATTCACAGAAATTTCACAGAAAATCTACAGTCAGTCCTTGTGGCCGGTCAGAATTTGTGGTACTATGCACAGTGACTAATAAGATAAAATGTGTGTCAGGGCCGGCCTGGTCACGATATAGTCAAATAACCTGAAAAACAGCGCTGCTGTTTTTCAGGCGTGCAAAGCCCGCCAGCGTGTGGAACACGCTGTATTTGACGATGAAATCCAAACCAAGGCCGCGAATGCGGCCCGCCCAGGCTAAAAGCCTGGGCGCTTGAAAAGAAGCTCTGCTTCTTTTCAAGTTGTTTGATGATAGAAGGAGAACGCAATGAACGACAACCAAAATAAAAATTCCAATAATAACAAGAACAAAAAGAATCTCAACGGCCTGCTCATTCTGGTGGCCTGGGCCCTGGTGCTGACCGTGGCGTTCAACTACCTGTCCGCCTACAGCCGGCAGGCCAGCACGGCGGCCACCACCCACGAGATCGCGTACAGCCAGTTCCTCTCCCTGGTGGAGGAGGACAAGGTGGCCTCCGTGGAATTTGTGGAGGGCAAGCTGGAGATCACCCCGGTGGAGGGCTTTGTGTTCACCGATGAGACGGGCAGCACCTTTGACAAGGATTTCACCCTCTTCACCATGCAGCTGGGCAGCCTGGACCGGGACCTGATCCCCCTGCTCAAGGAGCACCAGGTGGATTTCACCAACCCCTACGTGCCCCAGATGAGCCCGGTGCTGGAGTTCATGATCGCCTACATCCTGCCCACGGCCCTGCTCATCGGCGGCTTCGTGCTCCTCATGAACCTGATGGCCCGGAAGGGGGGCGGCCTGGGGGGCATCGGCAGCGTGGGCAAGTCCAACGCCAAGGTGTACATGGAGAAGACCACCGGCGTCACCTTCAGCGACGTGGCCGGCCAGGACGAGGCCAAGGAGTCCCTGGTGGAGATCATCGACTTTCTCCACAACCCGGGCAAGTACACCGCCATCGGCGCGAAGCTCCCCCGGGGCGCGCTGCTGGTGGGCTCCCCGGGCACCGGCAAGACCCTGCTGGCCAAGGCCGTGGCCGGGGAGGCCGGGGTGCCCTTCTTCTCCATCTCCGGGTCCGGCTTTGTGGAGATGTTCGTGGGCGTGGGCGCCAGCCGCGTCCGGGACCTCTTCCAGGAGGCGGCCAAGGTGGCCCCCTGCATCATCTTTATTGACGAAATAGACGCCATCGGCAAGACCAGGGACTCCCGCTACGGCGGCGGCAACGATGAGCGGGAGCAGACCCTCAACCAGCTCCTGGCGGAGATGGACGGCTTTGACCCCAGCAAGGGCATCATCGTCCTGGCCGCCACCAACCGGCCCGAGGTGCTGGACAAGGCTCTGCTGCGCCCCGGCCGGTTTGACCGGCGCATCACCGTGGACCGGCCCAATCTGGCCGGCCGTCTGGCCACCCTCCAGGTCCACACCCGGAAGATCCGCATGGCCGAGGACGTGGACCTGAACAAGATCGCCCAGGCCACCGCCGGGTGCGTGGGCGCGGATCTGGCCAACACGGTGAACGAGGCCGCTCTCCGGGCGGTCCGCCAGGGCCGCCACGCGGTGAATCAGGAGGACCTGCTGGCCTCCTTTGAGGTGGTCATCGCCGGCGCGGAGAAGAAGGGCACCGTCATCACCGAGCAGGAGAAGAAGATCATCGCCTACCACGAGGTGGGCCACGCCCTCACGGCGGCCCGGCAGAAGAAGGCCCAGCCGGTGACCAAGATCACCATTGTGCCCCACACCGAGGGAACCCTGGGCTACACCCTCCACCTGCCCGAGGAGGAGAAGTTCCTCATGAGCCGGGAGGATATCCTCACCGAGATCCGCACCCTGCTGGCGGGCCGGTGCGCGGAGGAGCTGGTGTTTGACACCCAGACCTCCGGCGCGGCCAACGACATTGAGCGGGCCACGGAGCTGGCCCGGAATCTGGTGGCCCGGTTCGGCATGAGCGAGAAGTTCGGTATGATGGCCCTGGGCACGGTCCAGAGCCAGTACCTGGAGGGGGGCTACAGCATGAACTGCGCCCAGGAGACCTTCGCCCTGGCGGACCAGGAGGTGGCGTCCCTGCTGCGCAGGTGCCACGATGAGGCCATGGAGCTGCTGCGGCAGAACCGGGAGAAGCTGGACGAGATCGCCTCCTACCTCTTCAAGAAGGAGACCATCACCGGCGCGCAGATGATGGCCATCCTGGAGGGCCGGGACCCGGACCAGGAGGAGTACTACGGCGTGCCCGCCCCGGCCCAGGACGCCTCCATCGAGGCGCCTGCCAGGCATATCAGCATGGTCAGCGAGGCCATCCCCATGCCCGAGGACACGGAGCAGGGCGGCGAAAACAGCGCAGAGGACGGGCAGGAGCAGTAATCGCAGCGTGGCGCAGCCACCTTTTTGACAGTAAGGAGGAAGAAGAGCATGGAATATGTGACTTTGGGCAGGACCGGCCTGCGGGTGTCCCGCATGGGCTTTGGGGGTATCCCCATCCAGCGGCTGAACCCCGATGAGGCCCGGGCGCTGCTGGAGGCGGTGGAGGCCGCAGGGGTCAACTTCATCGACACCGCCCGGGGCTATACGGTCAGCGAGGAGCTGATTGGTCAGGCCATCGAGGGCCGGCGGGATCGGTTCGTGCTGGCCACCAAGTCCATGGCCAGGGACCGGGAGGGCATGGCCAGAGACATTGCCGTGAGCTTGGGCAATCTCCGCACGGACTACATTGACCTCTACCAGATCCACAACGCCAATCTCCAGCAGCTGGAGCAGGTGTGCGCCCCCGGCGGCGCACTGGAGGCCCTGCTGGAGGCCAAGGCGGCGGGGAAGATCGGCCATCTGGGCTTCACCACCCACTCCGCAGACGCCTTTGCCCGGGCCCTGGAGCTGGACTGGGTGGAGACGGTTATGTTCCCCTACAACATCGTGGAGAGCCAGGGCGCTGAGCTGATGGAGCGGGCCCGGGCCCAGGGGGTTGGGTTCATCAACATGAAGAGTCTGGCCGGCGGGGCCATTGAGGACGCGGCCCTGGCCCTCCGCTTCGCCGCCTCCAACCCCAACGTGACTGTGGTCCTTCCGGGCATGTACAGCGCCCAGGAGGTGACGGAGAACGCCGCTGCGGTGAGCGACACGTCCCCCCTGTCGGCCCAGGAGCTGGAGCGGGCGGAGGAGGTCCGCAGGGAGCTGGGGAACAACTTCTGCCGCCGGTGCAACTACTGCGCACCCTGCACCGTGGGCATCAGCATCCCCAACGTGTTCCTCTTCCAGGGGTATCTGCGCCGGTACGGGCTGGAGGACTGGGCCCGGGGCCGCTACGACACCCTGACCGCCAAGGCCGGGGACTGCGTGGACTGCGGGGCCTGCGAGGAGCGGTGCCCCTACCAGCTGCCCATCCGTGAGATGCTCAAGAGCGCGGCAAAGGACTTTGGCCTCTGATCGTGCCCCTCCTAACTACATAAAAAGACCTGCCGGGCAGACAAGCCCGGCAGGTCTTTTCAGATTCTCGTTAACGTCTCATTGCGCCTGTCTTCGTTAAAAATCCCCGGCCGTCCCGCATCCCCTAGGGATGGGCTCTTATATTGGCTTGCCGTCCGCGGCCGGGGCGCTGTCCGCCGGCATCCAGGGGCAGTTCAGCTCTGTGCGGGTGCAGATCCGGCGGACCTCCGCCTGGAGGGCCTTGAGATCGTCAAAGGTCTCCGGCCGGCGGCTGGGGTCCCGCAGCAGGGCGGAGGGGTGGTAGATGGCCATCATCCGCATGCCGTCCACGTCGTACCACTTGCCGTGGTCCTTGGTGATGCGAAAGTCACCGTCAATGAGCCGCATGGCGGCGATCCGTCCCAGGCTGACCACGATCTTGGGCCGGAGCAGCTCGATCTGGCGATGCAGAAATCCGATGCACGTGTCCTGCTCCACGTTCATGGGGTCCCGGTTCTCCGGGGGGCGGCACTTGACGATGTTGGTGATATAGACCTTGGTGCGGTCCAGACCGATGATGGAGAGCATGTCGTCCAGCAGCTGGCCCGCCCGGCCCACAAAAGGTACGCCCTGCTGGTCCTCGTTGGCCCCCGGCCCCTCGCCCACCAGCAGGATCTCCGCCGTGGGACTGCCTGTGCCAAAGACCACGTTGGTCCTGGTCTGCCCCAGGACGCACGCGCGGCACCGGCTGCACGCACACTGCAAGGTCTCCCATGTATCCTGCACCGTCCTCACCTCCGTATGTTTTTGGGCTGAATGGGAATGCTATCTCTCAAACAAGGAAAAGGAGCATCCCATGTCCCGGTGGTTTTTATACTTTGTATTTTATAGTCTGGCCGGCTGCGGCCTGGAGAAGCTGTACGCCTGGGCCACCCGGTCCCCCCGGCAGCAGCGCAAGTGCTTTCTGCTGCTGCCCCTGTGCCCGGTGTACGGGCTGGCTATGGCGGCCGTGGTGGCCCTGGTCCCGGCGGAGGCCGGCTTTGTGCCCCTCTCTGTGCTGGGCGGCCTCATCTGCACGGGGGTGGAGTATCTGGTCCACCTGTTTTACGACAGGGTCCTCCATGTCCAGTTCTGGGACTACAGCTTGCTGCGGGGCCACGTCCGGGGCCGGATCTGCCCCCGGTTCGCGGTGATCTGGGGGGCGCTGTCCGCCCTGGCGGTCCGCTGGGTGCAGCCGACAGTGGCCAGGCTGGCCGGGAGCGTTCCGCCGGAGGCGGTGTTCGTCCTTTGGTTGCTGCTGGCGGCGGACTGCGTGCTCACCGCTGTCCTGCTGGCCCGGCACCACGACACCGCGCTGCTGGGCCTGGGGGTCCTGGCCGCTCAGGCCCGGGCCTCCAGCCAGTCCAGCACATCCCTGTAGACGTACTGCCGGTTGGCCTCGTTGAGAATCTCGTGGCGCAGGCCGTGGTAGAGCTTGATGCTCAGATCCCGGATGCCCGCCTTTTTGAAGCAGTCGTGGGCCTTCCGGACCCCCTTGCCCATGTCGCCCACCGGGTCCTGGTCGCCGGCGATGAAGAATACCGGCAGGTCTGCGTCCATCTTGTCCATGTTGGACTGTCTGGTGATGTAGGAGAGCCCATCCAGCATGTCCCGGAAGAGGCCCAGGGTGGTGTCCCCGCCGCAGAGGGGGTCGGCGATGTAGGCGTCCACGTTTTCCTCGCTGGCGGACACCCAGTCGAACCGGGTGCGGGTGGGGGCGAAGGCCTTGTTGTAGGCCCCGAAGGCCAGATCGTCGGCCCGGGCGCTGAAGGCCTTTTTGCCCAGGCGGCGGATCTCCCGGTCCGCGATGAGCTTCCCTCCGGCGATGAGGGCCGGGGACTGGTGGCCGGTGCCGCAGAGAACGCAGCCGTCCAGCCGGCCGGGGTAGCGGATCAAGTGGGTGCGGGAGAGGAAGGAGCCCATGGAGTGGCCGAAGAGGAAGTAGGGCTTTCCCGGAAAGACCTTGGCCATCCGGCTGCGGAGGGACTCCATGTCGTCCACCACGTTCCACCAGCCGTCCTTCTCCCCCAGGTAGACCATGGGGCCGCCCTGGATGAGGGATTGGCCGTGGCCCAGGTGGTCGTTGGCCACCACCACAAAGCCGTGATCGCAGAGAAAGCGGGCAAAGGGGGCGTAGCGGGCCCCGTACTCCGCCACGCCGTGGGCAATCTGGACCACGCCCAGGATCTTCCGCTCCGACGGGGTCCACTGGTTGACATGGATCAGGGTCTTCCCGTCGCTGGACGGAAAGAAAAATTCAGATGTGATGGCCATAGAAGCCTCCTCCAACCTTATCATTCACACAAAGTATACCACAGCTGCCTGGAAAAGCATAGGGACAATTCAGGAAACTGTCCAAAAAGCTTAAGAATTGGCGTTCATCATCTGGGGCAGGCGCTTGCGCCAGCTGCCCCGGCGGAAGGCGATGTAGGAGATCACCGCGCCCATAACCCAGGGCACCAGCAGCGATACGCTCAGGGCCTCCGGCCGGCCGTTGGGCCAGGCCTCGCAGCGGGTCAGGTAGGCCAGCGCGTAGGCCACGGGGACCCGCATGAAGATAGTGGTGAACAGGGAGATCCACATGGGGGTCACCGTGTCCCCGGCCCCCCGCATTACGCCGCCCAGGACCTGGGAGACGGCGATGGCGATATATCCGGCAGCCATGATGCGCATCATCCGGCCGGCCAGCACGATGAGCTCCTCCGTGTCAGTGAAGAGGGCGAAGAGGTGGCGGCCAAAGAGGAGCAGGCAGGCGGTGATGGCGCAGGCCAGCCCAACCGCCATGGCCGTGCCCTGCTTCCGGCCCTGGATCACCCGGTCCAGCTTCCCGGCGCCCACGTTCTGGCCGGTGTAGACGCTCATGGCCTGACCGAAGGTCATGTTGGGCATCATGGCGAAGCCGTCCACCCGCATGATGATGACGTTGCAGGCGATCACGGTCTCCCCCATGCTGTTGGTCAGGGACTGGACCACCAGCATGGCCAGGCTCATGATGGCTTGGGTGACGCCGGAGGGCACGCCGATGTGGATGATGCGGGCCGCGCAGTCCCGCCGCAGGCGGAGAGTGGCGGGGGTGAAGTCGAACACGTCCTGCATCCGCAGCAGTTTCACCATACATAGGGCGGCGGAGATCCCCTGGGCCAGCACTGTGGCCAGGGCCACCCCGGCCACGCCCATGCCGAACCCGGCCACGAACCACACGTCCAGGCCGATGTTCAGCACCGTGGCCAGCAGCAGGAAGGCCAGGGCGGAGAAGGAGTCCCCCATGCCCCGGAGGATGCCGGAGAGGATGTTGTAGAAGGCGCACCCGGCCACGCCCCAGAAGATGATGTGGAGGTAGTCGCCGCTCCAGTCGATGATGGAGACGGGGGTCTCCAGCAGGCGGAGCATGGGCGTGGTGACGGTGACGCCGATGAGCATGGTGATGGCGGAGGCGATAGCGGCCAGGGTGATGCAGTTGCCGATGGAGTTGCTCAGCCGCTCCCGGTCCCCGGCGCCGTAGTTCTGGGAGATGACGATGCCCGCTCCCGTGGACACGCCCACGAACAGGGCCAGCAGCAGGTTGAGGATGGGCGAGGCGCTCCCCACCGCCGCCAGGGCGTTGTCCCCCACGTAGTGGCCCACCACGATGGAGTCCGCCGTGTTGTAGAGCTGCTGGGCCAGATTGCCCACCAGCATGGGTACGGCAAACTCCATGATCCGCTGCCAGGGCGGCCCTACGGTCATGTCGTGGGCACTGAAAAGTTCCTTTAGCTTCAAAAAAACGTCTCCCTTCAAATGGTCTATCGGATGGATCCTCTATTTTATCAGCGAACGCGTCCCTAGGGCTCCGCCGCCGCAATCTCCGTCACGCCGGTGATGAGGCCGTCCTCTCGGACCTCCCCGGCGAAGGTCACCCGCACCCGGTCGCCGGGGGCCAGGGCCGGCAGCGTCTCCAGCCCCTCCAGGGACACCTCCACCGTCTCCGCGTCCCAGGGGTCATCGGGCCGCACCAGGAGCGTACTCTCCCGGACCTCCGCCACCTGGGCGGTAAAGGAGGTGACCGGAGCGCCGTCCATCTCCCCGCCGTCCTCGGAGGGGACTCCGGCGGCGGGGGGCGCGTCCTCCGGGCTGGCCGGGGGCGGGGCGCTGTTGTCCGCAGGCGCGGAATCGGTGGAAATCATATCGCTGCCGCCGCCCATGCCGCCGGAGAGGAGCGCGAACCACCCCACACACACCGCCAGGGCCAGACAGGCGCACAGGGCCGCGTACCGCCGCCAGACCGGCCGGCGGCGGATGGGGGCGTCCAGGGCCCGCTCCACCAGCTCCGGTCGAATGCTGGTGACCGCGTCAAACAGGACCTCCGCTTTCTCGTTCACAGGGCCACCCCCTCCTTCTCCAGTGTCCGCCGCAGGCTCTCCCGCAGGCGCAGCAAGCGCTTGGTGACCGCGTTTGGCCGGGCGCCCGCCTCTCTGGCCAGCTCCTTCACCGCCTCCCCGCTCCAGTAGCGGCGGATGAAGAGGGCCCGGTCCTCCGGGGCCAGCTCCTCCAGCCACTGGCTGATGCGCTCGCCCAGCTCGGCGGCCTCCACGGTGCGCTGGACGTTCTCCGGCGCGGGAACGCACTCAGAGAGCTCGCTGAGCAGCACCTCCGCGCCCCCGTACCGCTTCTGGGCGCGGCCGGCCCGGTAGCGGCTGATGGAGAGGTTGCGGATGATGACCCCCAGATAGGCCCGCAGGCTGGCCGGACGCTGGGGCGGCATGGTGTCCCAGCAGCGGCCGTAGGCGTCGTTGACGCACTCCTCGCTGTCCTGGAAGCTGTGCAGGATGTTCATGGACAGCCGGCGGCAGAACCCGCCGTACTTCTGCTCCGTGACCCGGATGGCATCCTCCTCCCGCTGCCAGTAGAGCTCAACGATCTGGCCGTCCTCCATGGTCCGTCCCCCTCTCTCCGCGTCCCAAGGACACAAAAACGGATAATCTCTCCCCATTGTACCATAAACTGTGGGGATTGTCGATTGCCATTTTCCCGCCGGATATGGTATACTGGAGAAAAATCATAGGGAGGGCGTGAAAACTGTGAGAATCGTTGTCAAGCTGGGCACCTCCACCCTGACCTACGCCACGGGGAAGCTGAACATCCGGCGGGTGGAGCTGCTGTGCAAGGTGATGAGCGATCTGAAGAACGCCGGCCACGAGCTGGTGCTGGTGTCCTCGGGGGCCATCGCCATGGGGGTGGGGAAGATGAACATGGTCCGCAGGCCGGAGGACATCCCCACCAAGCAGGCTCTGGCGGCGGTGGGCCAGTGCGAGCTGATGTACGTATACGACAAGCTCTTCGGGGAGTACCGCCACACGGTGGCCCAGGTGCTGCTGACAGGGGCGGACGTGGAGGACAGCCAGCGGCGGGAAAACTTCCAGAACACCCTCTTCCGGCTTCTGGAGCTGGGGGGCCTGCCGGTCATCAACGAGAACGACACCGTGGCCACGGCGGAGATCGCTCTGGGGGACAACGACACCCTGGGGGCGGTGGCGGCGGTGAACGCCCGGGCGGACCTGCTGGTGCTCATGAGCGACATCGAGGGGCTCTACACTGCGGACCCCCGGCGTGACCCCTCGGCCCGGCTCATCCCGGAGGTGCGGGAGCTGACGCCGGAGCTGCTGGCCCTGGCCGGGGACGCGGGCAGCGAGATGGGTACCGGCGGCATGGTGACCAAGCTGCGGGCCGCCGGCATGTGCATGGAGGCGGGGTGCGACATGATTATCACCAACGGCCAGCGGCCCCAGGACCTCTACCGCATCGCCGCCGGAGAGAGCGTGGGCACCCGGTTTTATGGAAAAAGGAGGTAGCATTGTGGAGGACAGGATCATTCGGTGGGCCTCGGAGCTCCAGAGCATGGCCCAGGCGGGGCTCTACTACAGCGAGAGCCCCTTTGACCGGGAGCGGTACCAGCGGATACGGGAGATGGCCGCCGAGATGCTGGCGGAGCGGACGGGCATCCCGGTGGAGAAGGTGACGGACCTCTTCTGCGGCGACGTGGGCTACCAGACCCCCAAGGTGGACACCCGGGGGGCGGTATTTCAGGACGGGCGGATCCTCCTGGTCCGGGAGCGGGACGGGCGGTGGGCCATCCCCGGGGGCTGGTGCGAGTACAACCTGTCCCCGGCGGACAACGCGGTAAAGGAGCTGAAGGAGGAGGCGGGGGTGGACGCGGCGGTCCGGTCCCTCATCGCGGTTCAGGACCGGGATAAGCACAACCAGCCCCCCTACCCCTACGGGGTGGTGAAGATCTTCTTCCTCTGCGAGGCCATGGGCGGGGACTTTGTCCCCAACGCGGAGACCACGGAGCGGGGCTACTTTCCGGAGGACGCCCTGCCGCCCCTGGCCGGCGAGAAGTGCACGGAGGAGCAGGTGCGGATGTGCTTTCAGGCGTACCGGGACCCGGCCTGGTCCGTGGCCTTTGATTGATGGCGCGAAAGCGCAGGGAAGGAGACCAGTGCTATGACGACAATGGACATTCTGCGGGCGGCCCGCAGGGCCCGGCCCGCGCTGCGCGGCGCGGAGGGGGAGAGGAGGAACGCCGCCCTGCTGGCTATGGCGGACAGCCTCTGGGCCCAACGGGCCGCCATTCTCTCCGCCAACGCCCTGGACCTGGAGGCGGCCCGGGGACAGATCAGCGAGGTGATGCTGGACCGTCTGGCCCTGACGGAGGAGCGGATCGCCGCCATGGCCGAGGGGGTGCGGCAGGTGGCCGCCCTGCCCGATCCGGTGGGGCGGGTACTGCGCACGGTGGAGCGGCCCAGCGGCATCACCATCCGGAAGACTGCCGTGCCCATGGGGGTGGTGGCCATCATCTATGAGAGCCGGCCCAACGTCACCAGCGACGCGGCGGCCCTGGCGGTGAAGAGCGGAAACGTGTGCGTCCTCCGGGGCGGCAAGGAGGCCTTCCGCTCCGCGGGGGCCATTGTGGAGGCTCTGCGGGAGGGCCTGGAGGGGGCGGGTCTGCCCCGGGAGGCGGTGAGCCTCGTCCAGGACACCACCCGCCGGAGCGCCCGGGAGCTGATGGAGGCGGTGGGGCTGGTGGACCTTCTCATCCCCCGGGGCGGAGCGGGGCTCATCCGGGCCTGCGTGGAGAACGCCCGGGTCCCCTGCATCCAGACCGGCACCGGCGTCTGCCACGTGTACGTGGACCGGGACGCGGATCTGGACATGGCCCTGAACATCATCGACAACGCCAAGACCAGCCGCCCCAGCGTGTGCAATGCGGAGGAGGTGTGTCTGGTCCACCGGGATATAGCGGAGAAGTTCCTGCCCATGCTGCGGGCGCGGCTGGTGACGGACCGGGCCGCAGCCGGGCTCCAGAGTGTGGAGCTGCGCCTGGACAGCCGGGCCGGGGCGGTCATCGAGGGCGTGCCCGCCGGGGAGGCGGACTTTGACACGGAGTTTCTGGACTACATCCTGGCCGTGGGGGTGGTGGACAGCGCCCAGGCGGCGGCGGACCACATTGCCGCCCACTCCACCGGCCACAGCGACTGCATCGTCACCGCCGACGCTGAGACAGCCCGGCGGTTCATCGCCGCTGCGGACAGCGCGGCGGTGTACTGGAACGTGTCCACCCGGTTCACCGACGGCGGGGAGTTCGGCCTGGGCTGCGAGATGGGCATCTCCACCCAGAAGCTCCACGCCCGGGGGCCCATGGGCCTGGAGGAGCTGTGTACCTATCAATATGTCATCACCGGGGACGGACAGGTCCGCTGACCCGGCGGTATCCCGCAGCTGTGCGCGGTCCCGGAGGCCCCGGGACCGCGCAGGTTTTTCTTGACATATATCGAGCGTCTATATATAATGTCATATAGATGCTCGATATATAAAGGAGGACGATATATGGCGATGGACAAGAGCCTGTGGCCGGGCAGCGCGGCCGTCCTTGTGCTGAAGCTGCTGGAGGAGCGGGACATGTACGGCTACGAGATGATCGAGACCCTCGCCCGGCGGTCCGATCACACCTTTGACCTGAAGGCCGGCACCCTCTATCCCATTCTCCACGGCCTGGAGCGGGAGGGCGCTCTGACATCCTGTGAGCGGCGGGCGGACACGGACCGGACCCGCAAGTACTACCACCTGACCGAGAAGGGGAGGAAGCTGCTGGAGGAGAAGCAGCGGGAGTGGACCGTCTACGCCGAGGCGGTCAACAGGATTTTGAGAGGAGGGGTCAGCTATGGGGCCGTCTGAGCGGCTGCGGGGCTACTGCCGGGAGGTGAGCGGTTACATACGATGGAAGAGGATCCGGCCGGCGGTGGAGGCGGAGATTGAGAACCATCTCCAGGACCAGCGGGATGCGTACATGGCGGCCGGGGACGACGAGGAGACCGCCGCCGGAAGGGCCATCGCCCAGATGGGGGACCCGGCGCTGGTGGGCCGGGCCCTGGATCAGACCCACCGGCCCAGGCCCCAGTGGCTCCTGGCCGGGCTGACGGGGCTTCTTATGCTGCTGGGTCTGGCGGTGAACTGCTTTGTCCTGCGCCCCGCCCCGGGCCTGCTGGTGGCGCCCTATTTTCTCCCCTATGCCCTGGCCTTTGGGGTGTTTCTGTGCTTCTATTTCATGGATTTCTCCCTGCTGGGCAGGCATGGGTGGACGCTGTACGGCCTGGTTCTGGCCTTTGCCGCCCTGGGAATCCTGCTGGGGGAGTGGGGACCGGGAAGTCTGGTCCTGACTGTGGGGAGGCTGCGCATCCGGCTGTCCTATCTGGCGCTGGTTTTCCCGGCTGCCTACGCGCTGGCGGTGTACCGCATGAGAAGCATGGGCCTGCCGGGGATTCTCCTCAGCGGGGCCGCCTGTCTGCCGCCGGCTGTGGTTCTGCTGTTGGTGTCCAACCTGTCGGGTCTGATCCTGTACGCCGTCGCGGCCCTGGGGACGCTGTGTCTGGCCATTGGCCGGGGGTGGTTCGGCCCGAATAGACGGCGGCAGGTCCTGGTGATTTCGGCGCTGCTGGCCGGGGCGCTTCTCTGCCTCGCGGCCCTGGGACGGCGGTATCTCTCCGGCAGGCTGGGTATCCTTCTGCATCCGGAGCAGGACCGGCTGGGGGCGGGGTATGTGTACTGCATGATCCGGGATATCCTGTCGGAGTCTGTCTGGTGGGGGACCGGCGGCGTTCCGGAATGGGTGGGGAGCGTGGAGCTGCTGCCCAATCTCCGGACGGACTTCGCCCTGGTCTACCTGGTCCATCGGTTCGGCTTCGCGGCGTGGCTGGGCACGGCGGCGCTGATGGCGGTCTTCTCCGCTGTGGGCGTCCGGAAGGCCCTGGGGGAGGGGAGTATGCTGGGGTCCCTGCTGGCCCTGGCCGCAGCCCTGACCCTGGCGGTTCAGGCCGGGTCCTATCTGATTTGCAGCCTGGGCTATGGATTGTTCGGCCCCCTCTCCCTGCCCTTTATCTCCGACGGGCTGGGCGCGCTTCTCCTCAACGCCGCGCTGACCGGCCTGATGCTCTCCGTGTTCCGGACCGGGGAGGCGTACCGGGACCGCCCCCTTACCAATGGGGAGGGCCTCGGCAGGCGTAGCGCATGGGAACCTCCCTGTATATAATGGAGTATCCCCAAGCGGCAAGGAGGCGACAAGGAGATGAGAAACTACCGTTGGCTGGGCGTGTGCGCCACAGCCCTGGGCCTGGGTATCCTGATTACCGCCATCTTTCCCACCGGATGCCTCCTGTTTCTTGTGGCAATTCTGCTCATTGGCTGCGGCTGCGGCTGTATGCGCAAGTAGGGAGGAGGCACCCATGAAGATCGTTGTCGTCAAGTCCCCCAGATTTCTCAGCGGGATCCTGAGAATGGTTTTCGGAATCAAGGAATAGTTCCCCCCGTCCTCTCATAGACTGGAGACAACCAGTCGTTTGAACACCATGCCAAGGGAGGACGCCAAACCATGGAACTGCAATTCAAAAAAGCCGGCCATGACTACTATGAGCCGCTCCGCTTCACCCCCTTCTCCTGCGAGACCATGCGGGAGAACATTGTGCCCGACAGCTGTGGGGACATCGCCCGGATCGTGGACACCACGGGTCTGGTGTGCCTGACCAACCGGGAGCTGACGGCGGACGGGCGCTTCTGCGCCAGCGGCTCGGTGGAGGTGTCGGTGCTGTACATACCGGAGAAGGAGGAGGGGCCCCGCTCCCTCCACTTCCAGATCCCCTTTCAGTGCTACGGGGAGGGGCAGGGGGGCGCGGAGTGCGAATTTCTGGACATCCAGGGGGAGCTCCGGAGCATTGACACCCGGGTCCTCAACCCCCGGAAGGTGCTGACCCGGGCCAACCTGCTCCTCTACCCCATGGGATGCCGCCACGTGTCCCTGTCCGTGTGCACGGCCATGGAGGAGGGGGAGGGGGTGCAGCTTCTCCAGGAGCAGAGGCGGACCCGGGTGGCCGCCGGCGTGCGGGAGAAGGAGTTCACCTTCACGGAGGAGCTGCCCCTGTCCCCGGGCCGGGGCGGCGCGGAGGAGATCCTGTCCACCCGGATCGATGTCCGCGGCACGGACAGCAAGCTCATCGGCAGCAAGCTGGTGGTGAAGGGGCTCATCTCCGCCTCGGTCCTGTACCGGGAGGGCGGCGGCCGGCTGAGCCTTTTGCAGCAGGACCTCCCCTTCTCCCAGATCATCGAGGGCGGCGGCTTTGACGAGGACTGCGAGAGCGAGGCGGCCTACCGCCTGCTCAGCGCGGAGTGCCGCATTGGCGGCGAGAGCGGCCCGGACGACGCCTATGTGGTGACGATGTCGCTGCTGGTAA
>ERZ777011.1734-NODE-1734-length-21044-cov-3.298918_pt1 | contig 21044 bp, 15 predicted proteins | sample MGYA00374964_ERZ777011 | MGnify/ENA primary metagenome ERZ777011 (study PRJEB29310, sample SAMD00008975) | mouse gut metagenome | study: EMG produced TPA metagenomics assembly of the Metagenome analysis of fecal microbiota from mouse which was promoted... | reverse complement strand
GGTTGTACCACATCTGATACTTATCTACTTTCACCCAAAACCTCCCAAATGTTTTCTCATAATTTCCCCGGTTCTTACCATTCACTGATTACCTTTTGATAAAAATCATAATACTTCCGGTATATGACCTCCGGCGCAAGGCGCCTGACCTGCCTGGAGGCCTCCGACTCTATTTGTCTCTTTGCTGCCTCACTCAGGGACAGAACCTCATCCACCGCCTCCAAATATGATTCCGGATTATCCCGCCTGCATAGAAATCCGCTTTTCCTGTCATCAATCAACTGTTCAAAGCTTGCTCCGTCTGTACCGATTACAATCTTTCCCATAGCCATCGCTTCAATACATGCATTGGAAAGATTATCTATTCTATAAGGTAACAGACAGATCTCTGCATTTTCTATTAAAGGGTAAAGCTGTTCCCTTACCAGACATCCTGCATAAATCACACGATCTGCATATCGCTCTGCAGCTTCCTTAATCAGTTCATGTGCCATGACCTGTTGTCCGTTATCATCCAGAAGCCCTTCATCAGCTCCGGCAAGCAGCATATATATATCCGGATGTTTTTCCAGTATTCTTTTTATTACTCCAGCTACAATATGGCTTCCCTTGAAATAAGACATCCTTCCATAATGGATAATGTACTTCTTCCCCTTTACCAGGGAACAATACACACTGTCATCCCAGTGGTCCCGATCCAGAACAAAGGGACTTTCAATAACCACCGGATCAATCCCCATTTTTTCTTTTCCCATCTCCGCCAGCAGGTTGCTTGGTGAGATGACATATCTTGCTCTTTGTAATAAATAAATATCCAGTTGATCCTTAAGTGTAAAGGTAGATTCATCATAATATTCTTCTCTGTTTTCTGGTAAACTGGCATTGAGGGCTACCCGCATATAGCTTGATATTCTTACTACATAGGGTATAGAGTCATCAAGCCCCAGAGCAAACTGCTCCAGATTACAAGTATGAATGATATCTATCCTTTCTCCCGCATGTATCTGCTGAATCAAATCCTTAACCAGTTCCCCTTTATACAGACTGACAAGGACTTTTCTGATTGTGTCTTCCTCTTCGCCTGTAAGGGCTGCAATATGCTTCGCCATATGGGCAAACTTATCCCACATTGCTTTCTCCACATAGATATGCTTAAGCGCAATCCCTTCATCAAAAACGATTTCCTGCTGCTTCGTGGTGACCAGCAAAATCGTCACTCTATGCCCGTTTCTCTTAAATATCCTTGCCAGATTAGCGCTAAAACTTGCCAGCCCTCCGGAAGAGTTACCGGACGTCGCCAACTCATCCGTCAAAATAGCCAAATGCATTGCCTCTTCTTCTCCATTTTCTTTTCGTCGATTATCCTATTGCTTCATGAAGTAATAATCATACCATTGCTGGAATACAAAAAATGGCCAGATTATTTTAGAATAATTCTTTCCGCTAAAGCTACCCTGATCTCCTGTCTGCAGATACCCCTTCACAAACATTATTGTTTCATCAGGCTTGAATATTCCCTGCCTGATCAGAAAATCTCTATTTGTCATATCTATGAGTTTTTCTTTCAGCGGTCCTCTCAGCCATTTATCCAAAGGTACACAGAATCCTGCTTTAGGCCGGTCCAGCAGTTCTCTTGGAATATATTCGTAGCAGAGATCCCTTAATATTCTTTTGCCGATCAGTCCTTCCATTTTATATTCACGTGGCAGTCTGAATGCATATTCCATTACGTTCTTATCCAGAAAAGGACTTCTTCGTTCAAGCGCAAACCGCATAGTCCCCCTGTCCTCCTTGTGCAGTTCACAGTTTGGCGTATATGTATCCAAATCTAACAGGCTTCTTATTACGCCGTAATTTTTTTCATCATATTTTGACTCCCATTCAAAATAGTAATTTAACGGTTTATCAATTAAAATTTTATCAATATTTCTTGTATATCCCTCTACTCCTGTCTGCGTTTTTACCTCATAATTCGTATCTTCTGATACGATTTTATAGATTAACGGCAGTTGATCCCAGAATTTACCATTCCGGATGACTGGTATTTCTCTTAGCAAATGTAATATTTTTCCTGTCTTTTGCTTCCTTTGTGCCTCCTGGAGTATTGAATAAATCGACAGCCCGCCTACAAACAGCTCATCTCCTCCGGTCCCGGTAAGCACCGCCGGCAGGTCTTTGCGAACCCGTGAAGACATTAATAAGGTAGGAATCACTGCCTCATCTGCTACCGGTTCAGCAAAATACGAAGGAAAGTCTTCGATCATACCTAACATTTCCGGTTCCTCAAAATACATTTCTGTATGGTTTGTTCCCAGATGGTTCGCTACGCCTTTTGCATAGCGTGCTTCATTATACTCTTCTTCGTAAAACCCGACACTGTATGTACGCACCGGTTTAGAGGATCTTTCCTGCGCAATAGCAGCTATTAAAGAAGAGTCATATCCGCCACTGAAAAAACATCCTACAGGAGTGTCACCCTGCATTCTAAGCATGACGGCATCCTCTATCCTCTTTTTCAGTTCAAATTTTGCCTGTTCGTAATCTTCAATTCTATTCTGGGAACATGCATTATACGTTTGCGCAATACTCCAATACTCGATTTCTTCGATTTCGCCATTCTGTATTTTTAAAATATGACCCTTTTCTACCTTGTGGACATTTGTGTATATTGTGTCAGTACCATTTATATATGCATGATGTAAATAGCTTCCAATGATTGCCGTGTTTACTTCCTTATCAAAATCAGGGCACATCATCAAAGCTTTTATTTCAGATGCGAATACTATATCTTTATCTTTACTGACATAATAATGTAACGGCTTTGCCCCCATTATATCCCTTATTAAATACAGGGCATTTTCATATCTGTCTAATAAAGCGATAGCAAAATTACCGTTTAATTTCGTGGCAAAATCAAGTCCCCATTTTAAGTAGGCTGCCACAATAACTTCTGCATCACAATCCGTTTTGAATGCATAACCGCTTATTTCATCCCGGATATTTGGGGAATTGTAAATTTCACCATCAAATACTACGCTTACTCTATTGTCCTCCGATTGCGTTGGCTGAAAATATTTATCAGATTTATTGCCGGTATATAACCACCTTGAAGCCAATCCGGCATTATATGAATGTTCAAGCTGATATACAGCCTCCCCATGACCGTCTGGTCCCCTGTGCGCAAGACTGTTTCCCATTTCCAGCAATAAATCCTGTTTCATATTTTTTCTTCCAATAAACCCGTATATGCCTCCCATGTTCGATGCTCCTTCATGTATATTCCTTATATGCTTTCAAATATCTTACTGTACTTTCAGGACAAGATTCCTCTATAATCCCCCATTCCTTATCTTGTAAAGCTTTTCGCACAAAAGTTGCGCTAATTATCCGCTCTTTGTTTCCCCTATATGTAATTCTTGGAATTTCAATTACTTCCACCCCATAATTCGGCAACATCTTTTTCATAGTTTCGTTATACTTCCGTGTTACCTTGTCGAATGGCTCATCTCCCACAAAACGATGTGTAATACCTAATCCGGGAACCACTACTTCTCCAAAAATATAAATATCATAATCCATACTTTCCACTATCTGAACTTGTTCTTTTTCAAAATATTGCACAAATGTATCTTTTGATAAAATATATCTGCCAGAAGGCACAACCTGAATCCCTGCCAGATCTTTCACTCCCTCCTTCACCATCTTTAATCTATCTTCAAATTTAAAAAAAGATTTATCCTCCTCCACAACGAACACATACAATTTGTCCACTTGACCCAATGCCTGTTCTATCAAGTACCTGTGTCCCAGAGTAAAGGGATTACAATTCATCACTATAGCGCCAACAAGAACACCTGCTTCATTATAGATTATCTCATCCTCATGGTTCATAAAATAATGATAAGCCTTATAGGGTAAGTTTTGACTATCTTCTATTTCATATACTGATGTCATTTTATTCCAGTGAATAAAGGTAAGTTTACCGTTATTCACTTCATTCATCATTGTAGCAGTTCCCTTCTGTCTCCATTACGCCCATTCGCTCATCTCTTTCTTACTGATCTCGAACGGCAGCCCGTGTATTCTTCCCTTCACATCACAGTATCTGCAGAAGCGTGCCGGCTTTGCCAGTTTCTCCAGCATCTCCTGTCCGTCTTTCACGCTGTAAAGATCTACATAATCGTCTTCCGTAATCTCCAGATTCTGATGGAAATATTTATTGAAATGCTCCGCGCACTTGATATAAGAGCATGTGTATATCCTGCCGTCCTTTACCAGATGACACTGATTTGCCTGACTGCAGTGCGTAAATGACTCGTACGGGTCCTGCCCGCCTTCCAGATCGAGCGTAAGCTTGTCAAAAAGACAGGAAACATCACTCTCCCTGCAATAATCACCTGTAATTCCTTCCTGTTCTATCTTTCGTATAATTTTTTCATAATCTGTCTTAATCGGATATCTTGTAATATTGATTTCGATGTCCTCGTCCCTGCACGCCTTCCAGAAATCGTCTTTCATACTGTTGATCAACAGACCGTTAGACAATATAATAATTCTGGATTTCGGAAAATATGTTCTGGTTATTTTCATGCATTCTATAATTTCTTTATAGAGAAGCGGCTCTCCGCCAATCAGGTAGATCTTATCGGACTTTCCGTCAAGTAAATACGAGAGTCTTTCCATATCCTTTTCATGTTGTGAAAGATTCAGAAATTCCGGCTCGGCAACAGGTGAAAAGTGCGCACAATATTTACAATTCAAGTTACAGTGCTCCGCCAGCGAGACCTCAAATCTAAGATATGTCTGCGGGCTCAGCTTACGCTCTGCCATATTTTCATCCATCAGACTCTGTAGATGCTCCCTGATCTCATCAAAACAAATCCTGTTTTCACAAATACCCAGCCCGAGCAGCTGTTTTCTCATCTTGGAGGCATACTCGAGGCTTGTAGGTATGAACAAAGCATTCTGATTCTCTGCACATGCTTTCTCAAAGCTGCAAATCTCAATACCGTTTTCTATTCCATGTTTTGCTTTATTATTATCGCAAAATACAAATTTTCTTTTCTTTCCGTCATCCTGAATTTCTTTTTGAAGATACCTTCCTATTGGCCCGTAGCCGCATATTACTATCACATCCTCACAATTTACTATTTTTTTCAAATCAGCCTGCGTATTCATATCTCTCACGATCTCCTTTCATGTCTCTTACTATGATCTGCTATATATCTTTGGATAGATGTCTATTGTGTGTCCCAGTTCTCTAAACTCCGTGGTTCTTCTCAGCGTTTTGCCCAGACTCCCTACTGCCCCCGGATGAAAGCCATTTTTCCATAAGGCATAGAAAAAGGAAAGTTCGTCCCTTCGACACTCGTTCTCTATCTCTTTCCACCATGTATCCATAATCTTGATACAGTCCGGATTATTATGCTCCCTGACAATAACGGCATTATGCGAAGAACCATAATTTCTCGGGAACCCTTCCCTCGCATATTTCTCCATTTGTTTGATGACCACACTTCGGTCATCTCCGCTTGTTGTCTCAGTGATAAGCCGAAACGCCGCTTCCCCGTAGGTATCAACATCCCCGGTCAGCGCTTTGCCATATAATGCAATTCCGACACTGCCTGTCTTTCTCACCAGTCCGGCAATGCTTTCCCTGATTTCCAGTCCTCCGTCTAAATATATGGAGTACTTATAACGATTGAAAAAAAGTTGCGGATGCAGTTTGCAGAACCGATTCACTCTGGTGTGATCCAGCTCCCTGCCCTGAAAATACGGCGCTATATCGATCCACTGCCAGATCCCCGGCTCTTCCGGACGGTCAAAGCTGAGATAGTAGTAATCACATTGCTGGTCTATCACCTCAGGCTGCTTCAAATTGTCATAATTTCCGACAATGCAGGTATAGACAGCTATTCTCTCATCCACACCCACTTTCCTGTCGTATTCCCCCATCTCCCCGTCTTCATATACCGGAAGTCCGGTATCTATTCCCACATACCGTTTCACGACTTCATCTATATTCATCCAGTGTGGATCAAGTCCGATCACGTCAAGTCCCCTGTTTTGCAGCTCCACAGTCAACTCGTTCATATACAGCGCAGACGTGGATACAAGGCACAGGACATCTTTACCGTGTGCCAACAGTTCAGACGGCGATATGCATACGATCCCATCGATCATGACTTTGCCCCACAATTCCGCATTATTGTCCGAAAAGAAGTCTACCCGGCAACCGATATCACCCAGGAACCGATACCAGTAACTTGCTGCATATCCGGCTCCAAACATACAGACATATTTATATTTTCCTTTTTTATCTAACAATTCTTTATAAGTTTCTATACGATCATTCATTTCTTTCACCAATCCCCCTACACTATTTCCTGACCACAGCCGTCACGATCACCGGATACTGCCCGTCCTGCAATGCAAAATCTTCCTCTTTCAAGTCCTCCGCACATAGACCATACAAATACGCGGCCGCTGTTTTCACATTTCCCCATGACTGCACCGTGATATTGTGATCCGCAAAGACTTCTGCAAATAATTTCCGCATGGACTGATCTGTAAAACGCCAGTATTCTCCCCAGTTATAATAATCATACAAAGAGAGCTGTCCCAGACAATTCGCCGTCACAAGCGCCACCCCGCCTGGCTTAAGGCTTCTGTAGATATTGCGCACCGCACTGTGGACATCATAGATAAACTGAATCGTCTGTGTACAGATAAAGCAGTCAACACTGTTCTCCCGGATTCCTTCACCATTCTCCAGGTTTCCCTTGATAACGCCTTTGCCCCAGCCGTTCAAATGGAGTACCAGACTCTGTTCCACATCACTTCCAAACATTTCCGTATAACCGGAATCCGCAATTTCCATCACGCATCCTTTGATCTTGTCGCTTTGACTTTCAAGAAACCGCTCTATGTAGACCCGGTCAACCGGCTTTCCTCTCTCCAATCCAAATCTCTTACTTACCGGCATATCCGGCATCTCAGCCAGCAGATTAATGTATCTGTATTTTTCTGCAAATAGAGTCCGCAGATACGCTTTAAAATCATCTTTCCCGGAAAATACCTGTACACAGAAATGCTCCTTTACGGTGATTCCGGAATCACCCGCCGATATTTCCTGCACAGAATCTGCCAAGACCGTTTCCATCTCATCATAATAAGGCTTCATCAAAACGGCGAATCTGATTCTTTCCGGCGCGACCCCGATCCGGCGCAATTGTTCCCACATCTCAAAAAAAGCCGCCGACATCAGCAAGATCGGAATTTCTTTCGCAAAACAAGCCAACTGTTCCGGATGGACCACTCGTCTTCCTTCAAACTCCTGCACCTCATCCGGTTTTACGGCATTATCCAGGAAACCTGTAATGTCGTATTTCTTCTTCAATTCTTCTCTTTTGCTCAGATAATATCTGCCTCGCCCAAATATGATAACTTTTTCCAACTCTTATTCCTTCCCTGATCTTTCTCCGTATTTATTCTGGAATACCTTTCTCACCCGCTTCCTTGCCAAATACTCTGTCAAAGAAACCCTTTGATACTTCAGATCGATTACCTCAATATCATCAAGCCGGTTGTAGGTATGTATCCCTGTAAATGTGCGTTTCCAGTCTCCCTGCACATCCTGCACGGAAATCCTTTTTATCTCATGTTCCTCATAAACCGGATCGACAGAATCTATTACGCTGAAAACCAGCCCGCTTCCATACCCGCTGCCGCCGTTTTGAGAAACCCGGATTGCTTCTCCGTCTTTCCATAAAACATTGCCTCCCGGCCGCGCGCTGCTGACATCATTTACGATCGTCTGCACCAGTGAAATATTTCCTTCTTCTATCCGGTATAAATAAAGTTCGCCCCTAATGCCGCCTCTCTCCTGTTTAAATGTAAACATATAATCTTTTTCTTTATAGGTAAAAAAAGTTGTATCTACACATTGTATATTTGATACCAGCACTTTTGTCTTCTTCCACTGATCCGGAAATGCCTGTAACTCATAAACTGCAATTTCATCATTTTGATAACTTTCAGGACACATATACAGCTTATCTCCTGATATAAAAACATTCGGATAAGAAAGATGCCAGTGTTTATCCATACTGACCGTCCAGTCCGTGAATTGTCCGTTCTCAAGTCTGCAATAGGCAATAACTCCGTTTCGCTCTGACCGATATAAAAATATCTCTGCAAAGATATATAAATCTCCTTGATATACTACCGGAAACGGGTCAGCTGCCCATCCCCATTCGGGATTCTGCAGAAGGCGAAAATATCTGTCTCCCTGAAACCTGTAAGCAATTTGCCAGCGATCAAATCTAAATTTATCCAAAAACATTCTGTTTCCTCACCAAACTGCCGCTTTGCCGGAGTTTCTGCTGCCGTTTAACATTGCCCCTAAATATAGATCTTCCAACACTTTTATCTCGTCCCTGATGTCATATCCTGCCTCCCGTATCTGTTCATCCACCTTGATCCGGATATAGCCCTGCGCATAATCTAAAATGGCATCGACCCATTTTTCTTTCTCTAATTCCACAAACATAACATTGTCCGTTATTTTTGCCTCTTTGGTGACGGCAGCACTGGCTATACACTTTACCCCCGCTGCCTGTGCCTCGATCAATACACACGGGAGCCCTTCAAATCTTGACGGTAAGGCAAACACATCCATGCCTTGTAAATAATCTTCTGTATTTTCTACTGTCCCTGTTAATATGACCTTATCCGTAATTCCGTATTTCTCTATTTTTTCACGGATATCGCCTTCCAGTTCCCCATTACCAACCAGCATTAAAACTGCATTGGCAGCCTTTTTCTGTACTTCGTAAAAACAATCCACCAAAAACAATTGATTTTTGGCATACGACATTCTTCCGATATTTCCTATTACAAACTTATTATTCAGTCGAAAGGCATTCCTTACCGCAAACCGTTTTTGCTCATCATAGCTGTATCTCCTCAGATCAACTGCATTATGTATCATGCTTATTTCTTTACGCGGGATCTGTGCCCCAAACAGAAAGTCTGCTGCCTCTGCGGAACATGATAAAAAATGTGTTGCCATATCCGTTGTGAAGCAGCTTCTCAATCTTTCATGCTCCGCAAATTCCCTCTCCCTCTGCTGAGCATCCTGTATATCCACAAAAGTACTGTGAGCGTGTACAATTATTATCTTTATGCCAGCCTCCTCCGCCACCTTCTCTGCATAAAAGCTCTTCCACCAACTGGTGTTCAGATGAACCGCATCATATCCCTGCAGCAGAATTTCTCTCAATTCCTGGCAAAACCTCTCTGCATCCTGTTCTGCATAACAGGATATATAATGTACTTTACAACCCTGATCAATAATATCCTGTTCAAAATCCAGTTTAGGGCTGCACGTCGCAAAACCAAATTGAAACCTGTCATGATCTATGTATTTCCAGAATTTCAGTGCCGACCTGGTAACACCGCCGTTGGAATTTCTAATCGGGAAATGCAATATCTTCATTTTCTTATCCATCATACTCTTATAGTTCCCTTCGCCATTTAGAGCAGTCTTTCTTCCATAAAATCCACTACCCTGCCGCTTGCATTTCCGTCTTCAAATACACCTAGTCCACTCATAAACCGTTCAGCCCGCTCCTCATACCGACTCTGGTCGAATTCCGCAATCTGTCTCTCTAATCCGTCCATATCATACGCCGCCGGAAACGGCAAATCCTCTAATTGAAACATCAATTCTCCCCGGTCCTCCACGTATTCCTGCTCGTCTTCTACAAGCAGGAAACCCGGCTGCTTCATAAGCATACTCTCAAAAGCTGAACTGGAATAATCCGTAATCAGCATATCGCTTGCAACGAGCAGTTCATTCATATCCGGATGCATGCTGGCGTTGATTAGCCGGTCATTTTGCTCTCTATGCATGATTGCTTCCGCCTGATCTGCCACCTGCGGGTGAAGGCGTAAGAATACGTACCATGTTCCGCCGAACTTCGCCTCCAGTGCATGGACAAGTCTCCCGAAGTCCATCGTACCGGTCTCTGCGCTGACATTGCGCCTTCCCTTCTGGCTTCCTCCCCGAAATGTAGGTGCATATAACACCACCGATGTATTCATGGGCAGACCGTATTGTGCCCTGTATTTCCGGCGCATTTCCTCTTTTCTATTAAGCAGGACATCGCATCGCGGGGTTCCCGTTCTCAGAATCGGTCCGTTATAAATCAATCCGGAGGGACACATTTTATAACTCCATTCATTGCCTGCGAGTACATAATCAATCAGTTTGGAATCTGCTTCACTCACAATACGTGCCATCGCCGGCAGCCTGTTTCCTCTCTGCTCTCCGATTGGCTTGATCCCGGCAATGGAATGCCATGTCTGGATATAGATTGTCCCCTTCCTCTTCCTAGTGCCATATCCCGTTCTCGTATTACCGACCCAGAAACCTGCTGTGGAAAGGTGGTATGCCTTGCTCCCTATAGAGTTTGTCACAACCTTGATCTCCTGCGGAAATTCCTGAACCGGTAAGTCCGTCAGCCATACAACCTTATACTTTCTTTCCCGCTTTTGGTTTCTTCTTAGAATCTCCTCAGCAATATATTTAGGACTGTCGCCATAGCCTCCTTTACCTTCCAGTGTCCACATAACGACCTTATCAGGTTCCATAGGGAGCAGCTGGCACATTCGAAAAAGCAAACCGCTTAAATATGCCTTGATTTTTCTTCGGTATATATAATGATTCAAAATATCACTTACTTTCTATGAACAAATTGTTTGCTCGCAAATCTTTTGATCACAACCAGTTCTCTATGTCGAACACGTTCACACCAGATACACTTCCGGCTCATTCAGAAACACGTCCGTAATTCCCATATCCTCTAGCTGCTTAAGCTCAAGTCTCGTACCAGTTGGTTTCTCCGGATACAGATGCCCGCCAAACCACGCCCGCACCGTCTGCCCGGCAAGTTCTTCTCTGCCTAAGTCCATTCCCTTCCAGAACGGATGCAATGCCGCCGGTCGGGCACTGTTACTCCTCTGTACCGTCTTCTCTTCTACCGCGCCATTCGTTCCAAAGCAGCCTCTTTTCTTATACAGACAATCGGAAACCTTTGTATCCAGCACCCCTATATCTGCAGTTTTGTCGATCTCCCTGATTCTGTGTAGGGACATCGTATAGAAGCTGGAATAAACTATCCGGCTTTGCAGATTCCTCCGGGCGATCATTTCCATTATTTTCTCCTCCATACCTGCATAGGGAATCACACTGTTCTTCAATTCTATGTTAAGGAGCAAGCCTTCATTCATTCTGTCCTGCAGAAGATCCAGCACCTCCCGGATTGACGGCACCTTCTCTTTCCGGCCGCTTCCTGTCTCTATGGACAGCTTCTGAAGTTCCGCGTAAGTATAGTTCTTGACATAGCCCACTCCATCTGTTGTCCGGTCCACGCGTTCATCGTGAATCACCACGATCTCCCCGTCCTTCGTCATCTGAATGTCTAATTCTATTCCTGTAAGCCCGGTTAATTCTATTGCTCTGGAAAACGCTGTAATTGTATTTTCAGGATGCATCTGGCTACAACCTCTGTGTGCCCATATTTTCATAGCTGACTCTCATACTTTTCACTTTATTTTATCTAAATCATATTTATTCTTTTTATGTATATCCAGTCGCTAGGATAAATAGTCATACATCCATTCATCAGGAAATAGAATATTTTCTTCTTTAATACCGCGTTCTTGTAATCTGGCGCCAATTTCCCCGTGAAGAGCCTTGTTCACTCCGATTAGAATCAAGTCTCTTTCCTCGTTGATACAAAGGTTCGACAGATAGTTTAAGTTATCAGCACCTGCATTCATTTTCTGCCCGTCCGATATAATATATCCGCCAAATGCAATGTCTAACTGTTCCAGCATTTTCCGAAGATGTTGTCCGTATATCCCGCAACCATATATATACACATTTTTGGATTTCAGTCTTTCAACCCACGTCCCTATTTTTAAAATATTGATAAAGTCCTCTTTCTTCTGCCGCTCTCTTATAGCAAAACTTTTCCGGTTCAGATTTACTGCCATGTCGAATAATCCCAGCATATCCTCCGAATAGTATCTGGAATAAAAATTCCTGTACAAATGCATTTCCTCGTCTGATACTCTGTATGTCCATGTTATGGACATTACGGAAAAGAGATTTTCTATATATTTAGATGTATCATCATTAATCTTGAATGCACCTATATTAGAAAGAGCATTATTTTTGTCAATATCAATAAATTTATCTGCCGCTGCCACATCAAACAAGATCTTAGTCGCATAATCATTTGCATTGTTGACAAGCGCTCTATCATTACTTCCAAAATGATTCAATGTGATATCATGCAGTACCACCACAGCGTTGCGCTCCAGATAAGGATAACATGCCAAAAAGTCCAGTATTTCCCCCGGAAGTTTATGTACGGTATCCAATATCAGAAAATCTATATGATCACCTATCTCCTCAAGATGCTCTACGGCATACGCCCCTGTAAACAGCATATGAGGCTGCTCATCCCGTGATAATGCCTTATACTCCTCTATTACATATCCTACTTTTTTGCTTTTGTCATAAGTATAATCTTCAGCAAGGTCGAGCGAAAATATTTCTGTCTTCAGATTCAACATGGAAATGCAATTCAGGAGCACTGCTGTCGTTGCCCCTGACGAAACACCTATTTCCAATATCTTCCTGGGTCGTTCCTGCTTGATCAACCCGCATAAAAAAGCAAGCTGCCGCCCACTCATCTCCGATTTATCTCCACTAGGCAGGCTTCTCAATATTTGCCCCGGTTCGTAAAACAACTCCACATTCTTGTTCATTACATATATTCCCTCCGTGCTAAAAACTTTTCCATAATCTCTGCCATCATCTCCGAATCTTTTCTTGTCAATTTGAAATTCTCCTTCGTATCTCCGTTGATCATGGAAAGCAAGTCACAGATCTCATAACGCAGACCATCTCCCAGGAACCGCTCAGAAAACCGTTCCACATCATTCGGATCTTCATGATGAACTTCAAAATAGCTTGTCTTCCACCATGGTGCCTCTGCAATAATATATCCTTCCGTGCCGGATATCATCAGTTTACCTTCTGATTTCACTCCCAGCCCGCAAACCGCTGTCGCCAGTCCATTAGGATAACGGATATGCACTTTCGTATAAATATCCTGTCCTGATTCATTCTTCAAAGATTCAAATCTTACATCCTCGTAATCATTTCCAAATATTTTCAAGATCGGAAGCAGACAATAACTTCCCAGTTCCGTAAAGCTTCCACCATACTCTAAGTCTTTTAGTTCCCGCTTATCCTCGCCTGTCAGCTTCGTGAAGCACGCCTCCACGCCCCTGATGTTCCCTATGACACCGCTGCAGGCTATACCCAGAAGTTTTGCGAACCCGGGGCAATACGCCGTCTTGATTCCCTCAAACAGAACGAGGTTCTTCTCTTTCGCATAAGCAAACAATTCTTCCGCCTGCTGCCGGCTCAGGCACATCGGCTTCTCACACAATACATGCCTGCCATGCTCCAGTGCCTGTCTGATATATTCGTAATGCGTTCCGTGAGGCGATGCAATATAGACAATATCCGCAGACTGATAGAATGCTTCAAGTTCTTCACAGACATCGATCTTCCACTTGCGTGCAAACGCTCTGGCACTATCGATATGCGGATTGTATACACACTGCGTATTGACACCGCTGACCAGCGCCGCTTCGGGCATGAACCGATCCGCAATCCGCCCGGTCCCAATGATGCCGATCCGCTGAATGGGAAATTCTTTTGTCCGCAGCATCGTACTGGATATGTTCTTGGTTCTGTCCAGATATACAACTTTACAGTAATCTTTCAGATAATCAAATGTACCGTTCCAGTCCGACCCCACCGTAAAAATATCTATATTATACTTTTTAATATCCTGAAATTTCTGTCCCTCCGACTCCTCCACGATAATTTCATCAGCAAGCCCTGTTTTCTTGACATTCTCTATTCTGGTAAGCAGAGAATCCATTACATTCAGTTTCCCTCTCGCCCGGTCATATTCTTCCGTCGTGATCCCGACGATCAGATAATCCCCAAGCTCCTTCGCCCGCTGTAATAATTTATAATGTCCTTCATGGAACAGATCAAAGGTACCGTAAGTGATCACTTTAACCATATGGTCTCCAATCTTAATCCTGCGCTTTGATATATTCATAAATTTTCCTGCCGCAGCTCCCGTCACTATTCGCCGCGATCCCCTTGTATGCTGCAAGCTGTCTTTCCTTGTCAAACGGATTGCCCGCCGTCTCACCATCCAGAAATCTTTCCAGCGGATTCAATACATTTTCCATACAGGCATAGGGAAGCGTTTCCGAGCACACACCAAATCCCGCCTCATGCGCTTCCAGTTCTTCCCTGTCAAATTTGATCTCGATTTCTTTACTTTCCCCCGTCTTCATATTCACTGCATACAGCCTCTGCCCGGCATTATAATAAAATCCGAGCCACCCTTCTTTATCTTCCGGCTTCCACCACGTGAAAAAGCCATCCCGCTCCGCCATACCCTCAGGTAACGGCTTCCACTGTTCAAACTGTCCCGAGTGCATATGAAGTCGAAGATACATATTGGCCTGCATCGGCGCAAGATATAGATCATCACCGCAAAACGCCATCGTACTGAAAGGCTGTTCCCCATATGCCTGCCCGTCGTCCGGACCGCTACATGCAAATCCGTCAGGAACTCCCTCATACTCTCTTACCGCGCCTGTCCGCGGATTCCAGCACACAATCACATTGCCTGTATATGGCAGCAGCCAAAATTCTTCCCGATAGACACACAGCGCATTACAGCCGCACCTGCTCCGGACCGGAACCGCAATCACCTGTACCTCTCCGCGCTCTATATCCAGTGTCCAGACCTGATTGTCCGTCGGAGAAGCCAGATACAAACACCCGCGGTACAGATATGCCCCGCCGGTGAACTTCCGTCCATCTCTGTCTTTCACGAACACATCGATGTGCTCCCTGAAATAAGTACATACTCCCGTTCTGGTATCATACCGCACTACAGCAGGATAGTTTAACGGCTGTAAAAGCAGAAAGTTCTTATACTTCCACGCATAAACAAACGCTCTGCCGCCTATTGTCTCCTGTTCTAAATCGACCCTGCTCTCAACGCACCGATCTCCGATTACCAGAATGTTCTGTGCCATGGCAGGACAGGCATACTTCTTGTCCTCAATCTGTACAACCACGGAATACTCTCTTCTGAGGCTCTGCTCAGACAGATCGCAATAATAACGATAGTTATATTGTCTCGGCTCGGAAATATACAGCTTATTCCCCTGTATGATGGTGAACCTGTCCTGTTCCTGATAATCAAATCCTGCCGTGGCCATCTCCCGCCAGCCGTCCTCTCCTGGACTTTCGAGAATCTTTTTATTCAAAATAAAAATCGGCTTTCCTGCCACCCCGAACAGAGACGTAACGCTGGTTCCCACATCTCCGATATACGCATCGCTCAAAGCGACCGATGCCGAAATATCAGGCGTCGTGTCCAGAATACCAAGTTCTTTTTCCAAGAAAAATGCTTTCAGCGCCTCATAATCCTGACGGTACTGCGGCCGCATGGAATCAAATGTCGTCTCCAGCAGCGGATGCGGTCTCCACAGCAGACAGACATCCTCCCGCCCTTCGAAACATGTAAATACATATTTCATCTTTTTCAGAAAATTCTCTGTATCCGCCAGCATACCGTTGAGGCTCGTATTGTAGAAAAAGACCCGCCTGCGCCTGCCGTCTCTCCCTGCCAGCATATGCTGCCACTCGGCAGGTGGTTCAGACGGATTCATACATCGGCTGATCACCCTGTCAAACTTAGGTGACCCGAACGGCAGAAACTTCCGGTCAGGCAGATTCGGGTCAAAGTACGCCCGAAACTCCGGTGCCTGCATCACAATATAATTCGCATAGAGATAGGCCGGACACAGACTCTGTGCTTCACACATTCCGCCCGACGTACTGTAGTATGGAATATAGACTAAGTTCTCTGTATATTTCTTCAGATTCGATGCATAGAATCTCGGATGCACACTGGTGACCAGATTGCAGCCATCATACGGATTATGGATATAGATCGCATCCGGTCTGTTCTCCTCGAAGCAATACTGCTGCCAGTCGGTAACCTCAATATAGTCCGGATATGTTTCTCCCTCATAATGCATCCTTCCGAAACTATGGTCTGGATTTAAATCATAGTAGGGAATCGGCACACAGTATGCATCACAGTCAGGATCTTCCTTTGCCGCCAGATATACGCTTTCCAGACTGTCCCACATTGATACTTTATAAGGAAAGAATACAACCTCTTTTCTGATAGTAATATCGTTTTTAATTCTGTTTTCCATGTCAAGCAGTCGTTTTCTCAGATTCTTGTAAATCCCGTTTGCATTAATCTGACCCGCGCCAATCTTCTCATACGCGTGAAACAATGTCTCGCAGTAAGCTTCCGCAGAAACCACCGCGATATGCCCCTTTCCTTCCGACTGCTCAATACTCTCTCCTAGAACAACGGCAAACTCCTGGCACTCGCCAATCATATTTTTTGCAAGATCATATTCATTGCGATATAATGCCGCCTTAATCTCTTCATGAGCCTGATGCAGACTGGCAACACATTCCACCAGTTCCTGCTTTTGCACTTTTCTCATAACAATTAACATCCCTCTCAAAGTTTCATAAGCAGCATTGCCATGGAATGTTATTTATCTGCCCGCATTTATTCACGATGACGATGTTCGGTTCTTTCCGTCCGACCAGAGCCGTCACTCTCTCGATCCTCTTTGCCTTCATCGCCCGACAACTCCAGCATGGCATTGGCTTCCTACCCGCTTCCCGCATAACGAAATGATCCATGTATCATTTCGATAGACCTAAAACATACTATTCACAGACTCAGTTATCCTGCGAAATTTTTGATTGTATATTGTATATTTTAGAACATAATAAATCCCATAAATGTTTATACAAACATTGCTTATCATTATACTTTATGTAGCTCTTACTGTCAAATCTTCTATTACGATTCATGCCGGCGCCGGGAAGCAAACAAAAAATGAGGATATTATGATCCAAAGAACAATCCCGTTCCGGAAAACAAACCTGAATTGCTGCTACTCTCCGCTCTTACCCACAACACTCCGTACAATCCGCCCGACCGCCGCTTCGGCGTGTACGGGCAGACCGCTGACAGTCTGCGCATTCTCCGCGGCTACAGACTTCTGCCCGCCCTCACGAAATGCCTGCAGGGCGTATCTGGCCAGCAGTCCGGATACTCTGCCCCGCTCTATAGAGTCCTCGGTGCCGAAGACAACGACGACCAAGTCATGGGACGTGTTCCCGTCGCCCGCGGACAGGGACGTGACCAGACAGGCGCCGGCTTTATTGGTCGTGCCGGTTTTTAACCCCGTGACGCCGGACAGATTATGCAGCAGCGGATTGCTGTTGCGCACCTCAAAATCAAGTGATTCTATCCTGGCCTCCTTCATGGAAGTGATCTCCGTGACCTGCGGATAGACCTTCAGCAGATACGATGCAAGCCGGAACATATCCTCCGCGCTCATACGGTTCTGGCGCTTGGCCGGCACGGCTTCCTCCGTGTACGAGGGCAGCCCGTGGCTGTTATAGAAAACCGCCTGGGATAATCCCAGCTCCTGCGCTTTCTGATTCATCTTTTCTACAAATGCCGCCTCCGACCCGGCGATCGTCTCCGCCAGACACAGCGCACATTCGTTGCTGGAGGGCAGAAGCAGCCCGGTCAGAAGCTCCTGCACAGTAATCTGCTCCCCTGCTTTCAGCGGAACCACCCCATCACTCGACGTGGCCAGCCGCTGCGCCGCATCCGAGATCGTGACAGACTCCTCAAGGCTGATCTGCCCGACCGATATAGCGTCCATTGTCAAAAGGCACGTCATCAGCTTGGACGTACTGGCAATCGGGTAAGGCTCCGCCGCCTGATACCGGTAATATACTTCCCCGGTCGTGGCATCTCCTGCCAGCACGCTGTTGACCCCGTAGAAATATCCGGCTTCCTCCAGAGCCTCCGGGGAGACCTCGAAAATCTCTTGTGTACGGATCTGCAGTACGTTCTCATCGGAAGCTATGATATTCACATCTAAGAGCATGGCCAGATCAGTAATCATCATAAAGCAGTCATAATCATCGGAAGGCAGCTTCATAATCATGGTATAATAGGACATCTTCTGCCCGCTCACCTCAAATTCATTGCGCCGCAGAGCAATATCCGGGTTCTCATCGCTTTCCCACGGGGTGTTTTCTGTTCCCAGCGGCACATAGGCGCCGCCCGGCGTCAGGCTGACCGTATTCTTCGTAATTTCAAGAGAAAAGGCTTTGTCCGTATCCTGCAGTACCACAGCCATATCCCGCAAAGAGAGATAGGTATTATGAACATACCCGTAGTCCAGATATTTCACGGTGTCTGCGGCGCCATCGTCCGCCTGCACCTGACAGGTGCCGCAGATCTCATAGCTCGCAGACGCTCCTGACGGCAGGAAGACACATACCAGAAGTACGGACAGGATCATGATGCTGATTCTATGTATAATATTCTTCATATTAATCTCCATTCCGCAGACGCTTTAGCGTCGGAGGAATCGCGAGCCGAATATCAGATTCGGCTCTGCGATAAGAGCTATTTTGTGACGCCTGCGGCACAAATAGCCGTGTGAAAAATGAGCTATCAAGCTTATTTTTCACACTATTAATCTCCATTCCGGAGCGTTTACGCGACAAGGAGCATTTCAACTTTGCAAACTTTGTTTACAAAGTTTTGCCATACAAACAAATTTGTGACGCTCCGGCACAAATTTGCGTCTGAACTTGTTCAGACAGTGAAACAATCCGTGTGATTTTTCACACTACTCCCCCTGTCAGAGCCGCTTATTGTTCCAGTATATATACCACCGGATACAATTCAAAAAATCCCCCGGAAGACGCCTCCCCGGCCTCGCCCGTCAGAATCAGCTCGCCTCCTTGCCGGATATAGCGCTCCTCCTTCGTGATGACCGCTCCGCCGTCTTCAAACCGTCTGGTCAAAATACCCTCAGCAATTTCATAGTTACCGCTGCCGTCATACTGCGCCTGCAGTTCTTCTATAGAAGGCAGCAGCACCGGACCGCAGGACATCAGATATGAGACGGTGGACATCCCAAAGGTCCGGGTCACAAGTTCTTCCACGGCTTCCTGCTCCGTACTGCCCTCGTAGCCTGCCATGCGAAGCCGCTCTCCCAGAAGTTCCCGAAAGCATTCGGCAAATGCTTCATAGGCCGCCTGATAACAGGTTTCATAACTCTCCGGATCGATAGTGCATTGAAAAGTTCCCGCTGACCGGTCCGGCTGTTCCATTTCCAAACTGACCTGCACGGTCAATTCCCGCATATGCGGCTCCATATCTTCCAGAGAAACCGATACGCCCTCTATGTCCTGCAGCCAGTCGAGCGCCGTGACTGCCGCCCGCTCCGTCAGATCCAGCCGGGTCATCCACGCTCCGGACAGATCACTTTCGTCCTCTGCATAGAAATGCAGATACGCAAGCAGAGCCGTGGATAGGCCAAGTCCCAGAAGCAGGAAGGTTAATACGGCGTGTTTCATTATTTTTCTCATAGAACAATCCTATAATCCTTTCTTCGATACGAATCTTCCATGTCAGAGCAGTTTACTGCAATCAGGGCATATCCCCGCCTCTGACCCAAATTGCCGATTGATAAATCAGTGCAGGTTCTTCCTGTTTCTCCCGTGCCGCAGCGTCAGCAGCACCATGCCCGCAATAAATATAACAAATGTTATTATTATCACATTTACAATCTTTCTGTTGTCTGCGGTCTTCTCTGCCGGTTCCGCATCTCCCTTAGCATCCGCATTCCAGTCTATGTAGGCGATCGCATACGGAGAAAACCGGTCCGTGGAAAATGAGATCGTATCCGGATCATGATCTTCATCCGGAAGTTCCGCATACTCCGTACTGCCGTCCTCCTTCGTGTGCAGCCGCAGAATGTAGAATTCCCGGTTATCCGCCCTTAAATTATCCGGTACTTCAATCACCACTTTCAACGCTTCCGGAAGCGTTGAGATCATCCGCGTATCGCCCTGCCCCGACTCCATGAGAAACATTTCAAAATACTGTCCGATCTGCATGGCAGGCAGCTTCTTCTCCTCAAATGACCTGACAGTCAGGCGGGACACATCCTCCCCGACATTATTAATATGTAAATTCAAGGCCACCGGGCTGTTCCCCCGCAGCATCTCCATCTTATCTTCCCTGGTCAGAATATGATCCAGTACCGTTTCAAAATTCGTGACGGTGGAATTATCATAGAAGCTGCCATCGGAAGTTTCCTGCGCATTGGCCGCAAAATCATTATGGATCGTCACCTGCAGATCGCCGGTTATCAGCGCGCCTGTCATCAGTTCCCGTTCATCACCGGCATCGATCATGCGCTCCGCTTCCTCCACGGAGATGTTCAAGTATTGAAGCGTTCCGGTCAGTTTGTTCATCTCTGCCGTCTGCTGTCCGTCGGGATCTTCCTGTTCCTCTGCTGGCACGTCCGCCGTATCCGTCGGCACCTCATCCGGCTGTTTTTCGTCTGCCTGCCCTTTGTCTCCATCCGGCGTATTGCCATGATCCTGCTTTGGTATTTCTTTAAAATCTGCGGAAATCGTATGCTCTGATTTAACATCGGTGAAACGGTAAGACGAAACCGCTCCCACCGGTTTCCCGTCCACATACACATTCTGAATAGCATAACCGCTTCTGGGCACGATCGTATAAAGCAGTCCGGACCCTTCCGGAACCGTACTGATTCCCTTAGGCGTGATCGTGCCGCCGTATGATGATACCGCCGCGCCGATCGTATAACTCCTGACCTGCTCCTTCTCAAAATGCGCCACCAGATATCTGTCCCTGGAAAGAGCGTTTATCACATATTCCTTCTCTGTACTGACAGTCCCACCGTTCTCTGACCAA
>ERZ777011.1732-NODE-1732-length-21072-cov-3.563544_pt1 | contig 21072 bp, 20 predicted proteins | sample MGYA00374964_ERZ777011 | MGnify/ENA primary metagenome ERZ777011 (study PRJEB29310, sample SAMD00008975) | mouse gut metagenome | study: EMG produced TPA metagenomics assembly of the Metagenome analysis of fecal microbiota from mouse which was promoted... | reverse complement strand
ACACCTTTGCCAGATATATGGCAGAAAACAACGGCCAGCACGCTCCGCGAGCTGTCCTTATGTTAATAAAAAAGCACCGACTGGCATTTCTGACAATCGGTACTGCCTTAAACTCATTGCTATTGCTTATCCTCTGCGCTGTCTGCCCACTCCTTCCACTCTATAAACTTAGTCACAAAATGCATAAATGATTTAAACAGATAAGCCATTCCGCACAGATTGATTGTTACAAGCGTGATGCCTATAAGTGCAACTAGCCCTTCCATATGTACCTCCTTTTAAAAGGGGCCGTATGTTACCGGCCCCTAACCCCTCTCCTTTACTGCTTTTTTACTTCTTTCCCAGCTCCCTTTTTCTTTGCTTCCTCTTCCCTGAACTCCTTTTTTAATTGTTCTATCGGGTCTTCCCTTCTTATTTCAGGTATTACTATCTTTCCGTCTTCCATTTTCATGCCTGCCGATACTGCTCCAAGGGAGAATACCGCTTTTAAATGTTCTTCTGAAAATGTCATTCTCCTGAACCTTGTAGAAATCATTTCATATTGCCCATCCTCTGTCTTACCAAGAACAATGTAATAAGTGCTGGGCTTATTGTCATCCTCAAACATGGGCTTGAAATTATCAACATGCCTGTGCTCCATAATGTTTCTGGTAAAAAAATCACTTCCCAATGTCAGCTCACCGTCCGCACCAATCTCTAAACCATAAACTGGTTCATTTTTTAACAGTGCACTTTTAATTTCCTTAGAAGTCATTTCAACCACTGCCTTGCCGTCCCAAAGTTCCCAGCAAATCTCCCTGTTACCTAACATTGTCCTTAATACCACATACTTTGTTCTACACATAATCATTTCTCCTTTTCTTTTTTTTGATTTATTTTTATTTCATTTCTTAAGTACAGATAAATCATAACGCTGGGAAACTGCGGTGTCTGTGGTTGGAATAGCCAAAGATGTAAAATGATTTTGTACGGAGTGACGGATTATTATTCCTGTTTTACCATCTGTAAACTACAGTCCATGCACAGGATGTTTACGTCCTTTGTGGCCCTGACACTGTTGTGACAGCCGGGACAGACATATTTTCGCGTACTGCTTTTTTTCTTAGGATGTTTTCCTTCTGTGCCGTCTGTCCCATTTAAACCGCCATCCCCATCTGCGCCATTATCTCCGCCTGCCCCGGCATATCCGCCCATGCGCACATATTCAATCGGGGAATTTAAATGATATTCCTTTATTGTTGATTTTAATTTTTCCGTTGGCTCCGTCACGCTCCATCCGATATACCGCTGGTGGCTGATTTTTAAATCCCTTGCCTCCGCTATCTCCTTAAACCGCTTGTTATGGTACCTCCCGTTGTTGGAAGTTTCCTTGATGCCGTTCTCCATGGCGTACAGGTGGCACATCTCATGCAAAAGCGTACTTATGATATTTTCAACCGGCCTGTTGAGGTATTCTGCGGAAATGTTTATCTCATGATAGGTATCCCCTTCATCCCTCCATACCTCACCGACTGTAATGTGTCCATAAGTCCGTTGGGAAGACTGAATTGTAATGACTGCTTCGGGAAGTTTATCATCAAAATAAACTTTATTAAGTATGCGGAACGCCTCCTCTAAAAATCCATTGTGTTCTGACAGCATAAGCCACGGCCTCCTTCATTTTTTCTTTTTATGAAGGATATGTATCTTTTTTAGCAGTGCACTTTTAATTTTCTTATTTTTCCGTTTATCCTTCATACGAAAAGAGACGGCAGTTTTTACACTGCCGCCCTCCGGTCTTCCTTATGCTGTTTCTATGGTATCCGTTTCTCTTCTATAAATATAAACAGTATCTGAAAGCTGTTCCATAACATCCACCTGCTCCCTGTTTACCGACCACACGATTTGTCTTAATTCCTCCTGCCCTGTCTGTCCTTTTGCAGGAATTATGATAACCTCATGCAGTGAGCTGGGAAGGATGTACAGGTCACTGTGCGTTTTCTGTGCAAAAGCTCTTATCTTTCCCGGATACAGCATGCATGCCGCTCCCATAAGAATATCCTGATTTGTCATTACATATATGGAAAGCCTGTATGTTGGATTTGATTTAAATTCCTCTAAAATGCACTGTAAACATAATTTCTCCATGCCGTCTTTTCCTGCATATCCACTGGCAATTTCTTCCTCCAAAATTTCCTCCATACAGCTGTCCATGCTTTTGATGATGCAGGGCAGTAGTGCCGGTGTGTTTTCCATCGCTTTTTTGTACAGTTCCTCCTCCGTAGTTCCCCATGCCTCCATATGGCTGTTATGGATTTGGACTGCGCCTTTGCCAAAAAATGGTTTTTCCAATACCAGATAATAATATGTGACCGCAAGGTCAAGGAATCTCCTGTGGGGCATTTCTTCCAGCATTTCCCTGTTCTTTTCATAATTTACCAGACGGAATACTATCTGTCTTTGTGCCAGTTTGTAATTCGGAAAGCCTGACAGGTTAACGGACTCTCTGAGCCTGTTAACACTCATTTCCCTGTTGATTTTCTCTATAATTTCTTCTATGTCCGCCCCGTTCCGGTATTCTTCAAAGTAGCTGTTTAAATAAACTGCCGGCGATACGTTTACGCCTTCTTCCCTGACAAACAGCCCCCACAGGCTGACTCCATTGTTTTTAGGGATTTCTTTAAGAAATACCTCTGCACCTGTTTTTTGGGACGTCTCCGCTTTCATCCGTTCTCTGAATTCTTCAAAGTTCATATTTTTTCCTCCTGCATTATTTATTGAAAAGGTCCTATTGCCTTTAAGCAGGGGGATTATACCGGAGTTTTTCTCTTTTGTATGCTGACGGAATAAACGGAATTGTTCTTGATTATTGTACGAAATGACGGTTTTACGTTATTCCCGGATAAACCCATTCCTGGCCGCTATCTTTCCGACTGTCCTTCTGTCAATTCCCAGAGTGCGTGCAATCTCGCTGTAGTTTTTCCCTTTGGAAAGAAGGATGCAGACTCTCCTTACCATGCTTTTATCCTTCTTTTTGTATTTATCTGACTTATCTGTTTCTGCCTTCTCTGGTACTGTATAGTATTTTTCATAAAGCCTGTCCATCACGTCAGATTTTCTCACATTTTCAGTCTTTGCAAGCGTTTCTATAAAAGTTTCTAAGAGATTTACACATTCTTCCACGTCTTCATATCCACGCCACATCGTGTACCCATATGCAATTCTTACAATTGTACCGGTTGCATCAAACTGTTCTCCTGTTTGCATTAAATATGCCATACGTCATGCCTCCTTTTCTTTGCTTCTTATTTTACTGCACCAATGTGCACATCTGTACATCTTCCGTTCTGTTTATTTATTTCATTTGTTTCTGCTTTTGCTTTCCTATGTGATTTGCCGGTTATTACATGTTCGCTTTTTTACCTATATGTGTACATCTGCACATCTACTTATTTTTTGTTTATATTTTTATATTTACCTCTCTTAAATGGCAAGACAACTTACATAAACCTAAACAACTATATTCAGGCAATCTATTATTGTCTTACCCAGTCCATGATACCTTTCACAGTATCTATAAAGCATTTTATTTGTATCGCAACTATTTTTTATCTCTGACATTTTTATGTACAGGTTTTCATAATCTAATAAATTGTTCATATTGATTATGTACTTGGCATCCGATAAACTATTCATTACTTTTAACTGGCTTTCACTTATTAATTCTATGTCTGAAAATATGTCCTTTGGTTTACACCTATCTCAATAGGCGTCGGATCCTTGGTTATTCTTCTGCCGCCCACATGATTAAAAAACAAGATAATTCCCGCTGCAAGCCCAATGGAATAAGACGCCTCCAAAATGCTGTATCCATCCGCAGGATACCCCATCACAAGTTCATGAATCTTAGAAAATATTTTGTTGATGCTGATATCGTTATGAAACGCCATAATGGTAAAACCGGTGCCAAAAAAACTGATGGCCGCCACAAAAATCATCTTTATCCATTGGCCAAAGCCTTTATGCTTATTTACGTCAATCCATTCAATAAGAGTTGCATTTTCTCCCAGGCTTTCCACCGATACGCCGGAGCATTCGCTTTCAATCAGTTCAATCACTTTCAGCACGCTAATCACCTGCCGCTTTTGCTCCTTTTCATGAAACTGATGTACTTTTAAGGATTTTGCCTTTGCGCAGACCGATTTGTCCGCACAATAAACGGAGGCAATGTCCTTTACGCACACCTGGGCATCCATTACCTCCGCGTTTTGTTCCGCTTTTAAATATAAAACCACACTTGCCATCCTGACCTCCGTTTTAACCAGCACAGCATTGCCTGAATAATGGTGAAAAAAAATGCTTGATATTTGTGTAAGTGCAAGGCGAAGGAAGGAGGCAATGCGGTGGCATTACCCTCTGACGACAACGCGGCAATGGCACAAATTGCAAGTGCTGTATTCACCGTTATTTGGGCAATACTGTACTGGTACTCCGTGCTCAAAATTTCTGTGCAAATTTGAGTACACGGTACTAGTATGGCTCCCTGGTCTTAAGATTATTCTAAAATAAACTGCATCAACACCGGATCGTGATCTGAAAACTCATATCCCCAATCCATATTCTGATAATAATTCACCTGCACATTGTCAGAAACGATAAAACCGTCTAACGTAACGGTATAGGTTGTCTCTTCATTATAAGGCGCATCGGCGCTTCGGCAGGTATTGTGCTCCACACTTTCCTCCATTGCCGCATCAATCGCCATGTGAAAGCCTTCCGGCAAGGTCTCTCTTGGAAAAGGATGCGCCCATTCCGGCGCGTTTTCCTGGGCATTTACTTTCAAATTGTGGTTAAAATCCCCTCCGCAAATCACATAGTTCCCCCTCTGATAATCCAATGCCATATCCTCATAAAGGGTGTTAAGCTGAGCCTCTCTGATTTCATCGCTGCCGCCATATGCCGAAGTATGTACATTATAAATACACAGATTCAGACCATTTTCCATGGAAATTCTGGATATGGAATAACACCTGTCCAAATCTACCAGCTTGCTGAAAGAATCCGAAATGGGAAGACTTCTTCTCATAGCCTCTGAAATCTCCGCTCTCGCGTATGTGGCAAGCCCCGCCTTATTTGCCCCGTGAGGCTCTAAGGGCGGGAAAAACAGGAACGGGGAATCATAATTCTGTGCAAAATCATAATAATACCCTTCCAGAAATTGATTCATCAAATTAAGCTGGTTCGTATGATAGGAACGGGTACCGTCGATATCCACCTCCTGTAAAAGGACAAAATCAGGATTCACGGTACTGACAATGTCCCCCATTGCGCAGACCGCCGCAATCACGCTTTCTTCGTCCTTTCCCCATGAGGATTTTCCACCATCCATAAAAAAGCTGTAATCCCTTCTGTATGCGCCGAAGCCTATATTATATGTCATAATAAAATACGCATTTTGGGGAGATACTTTCAATCCATTTTCAAAGTCCGAATTTTCTCCATTTCGCTTGACCTCAAGGGTCAACATATCCGGCAGGCGATAGTATGCCTTAAAAACATAGGCCATATAGCCGCCCAAAACGGCTGCCAGTACCAAAACAATGACGATACCTCGCTTGATAACCTTTTTCACCTTCCGTCTTCCCCCTTCCTTACACTCTCAATCTTTATTATACTATCCATAAATAAAAAAACCAACTAAAAAGTAATCCGTCAGCCGGTTTCGGCCTCCTGCAAATTTTGCCGTGCAGGTTTTGCCGGATATTTTTCAGTAGTAAAATTGGGAAAATTATGCTATACTCATATGCATCAGAAAAAGAAAGGATGTTGACACGAATGAAAAAATCCGACTTTATCTATAAAACCATTCAGCTAATTTTGTTTATTCTGCTGGCAATCGTCTGTTTATGTATTTTTATATTTGATACCAACATACACCGCCTGGTAACTACAGATTCCAGCTTACGTCTGCTCTACGCTCTTTTGTGGGGAATCCTTGGCCTGTCGTTCATCTTTGTCTATTTCGATTTTTCTTTCCTATCCTCTTTCCAAAAAGATTACAAAAAATTAGATCGCGCAGTTTATTCCGATCCCATTTCCGGGCTTGCCAACCGCTTTGGCTGCGATACCATGATTGAAAAATATTTAGATAAGCCGCTCCCCGAATGCTTAGGCTGCATTATGTTTGAACTAAAGGTCGCTGAAATTAACCGGCTGTACGGCCATCTTTACGGCAACCATCATATCAAAGAATATGCGGACCTCTTAAAAATGGCTTCCGTTGACCTTTGCTTTGTGGGACGCAATGGCGGCAACAAATTTTTAGCCCTGTTTGAAGAGGGCAGCCAGGAGAAAATCGACCAGTTTCTCAGCCGTTTAAGACAGCGCGTGCAGGCTTACAACGATTTCCCGGAAAACCTTCCCATTGAATATAGCTATGGCATTGCCTTTCAGGAAGGTGACGCTGCCAGAACAATTACAGATCTCATTGCACTTTCCAACAAACGAATTGCTTCCCAAACGCTATAATCGTCCCTTCATCAGCCTGCACCTTCCAAATGTTTTGATACATTGCTTATGGTATTATTTCTTTTATTTACAATTCACCAGCTCCACCCCATGGGCAATCCCCGGAATGCTCTGGCCCTCATTAAAACTGGTTTTGGACAAAAGCGCTCCCGTAGGCACAAAAAGCACCCTCTTCCATTTCCCTTCCTCCATTTGTTTCAAAATATAAGCGGATAAGGTGACCGCGCTGCATCCGCACCCACTGCCGCCCGCATGGGCGTCCTGGCTCTGGTCGTAAATCTCCATCCCGCAATCCATGTGCACCTTGGAAATGTCCATTCCTTTTTCGCGCATCATATCCCAAAGGGCCTTCTGTCCTACGCTGCCCAAATCTCCGGTAATGATCTTATCATAGTCCGACGGCTTTCTGTCAAAATCCGCTAAATGCTGGTAAATGGTATCTGCCGCTGCAGGCGCCATACATGCTCCCATATTCATGGAATCCTTTAATCCGAAATCCACAATTTTGCCTATGGTCAGACCGTCAATCATCGCCCTGTCCGTCTCACTCTTCACGCCGCTTAAAATAAAGGCTCCGCTTCCGGTAACAGTCCAGGTGGCGGAAAGGGGTCTCTGATTTCCATATCCTAAGGGAAACCGGAACTCTTTTTCCGCACTGGCAAAATGGCTGGAAGTGACGCAGGCCGCATGCTCCGCCATTCCCCCTGCAATCAACATGGCTGCCATGGACATGGTAAGACCGCAGGTAGAACAGGCGCCATACATGCCTATCAGCGGTATTTGGAAGGAACCAAGGCCAAAGCTGCTGGCAATAGATTGCCCAAGCAAATCGCCCGCAAATAAGTATTTGATTTCGTCCTTTGTTAATCCTGATTTGCCAATGGCTATCTGCAGGGCCTCCTTTTGCAGAGTGCTCTCCGCCTCCTCCCAGGTATTACAGCCAAACTTATCGTCCTCTCCCACCACGTCAAAGCATTCTCCAAAGGGTCCCCGCCCTTCCTTTGTTCCGACCACCGACGCGCTTGCTCTTATATAAACAGGTACCGGCACCTTGATGCTGCGCTGTCCCTGTGCAAAAATTGCTCCCACCGTTGTATCCATAAAATACCTCCAGATGATTTACTTTTGGTTAGTTTTTGTCATCCGGAAATTTTTTATTCGTTTTACAACTACTTTTCACATATTGGTTAGCCATCCGCTCCTTTTTGAATTTTCATCCGCGTAGAAGCAGCGTCTTCGGTCATCCTTCCAAAAGGTTTCCCTACAGAAGTTGTCTTTTTACAAGACAATAACATAGCTTCATAAGAAATCCATATGGAAAAAGCAATGTAATTATGATACGATATAAGCGGTAAAAATATTATTCATGGAGGAAAGATTATGTGTGGAATAAAATCCGATGATAGAACGCTTTCATATTTTGCGAACATTTGATCATTATTAACAACATAGAGGCTACGTTTGGACAAAAACTTCCAAACTACTTATCAGCGCAGTACCACAAGCACAGCTTGCGGTATGCACAAATAAAGCAAAGGTGAACTTCGTTCACCTCGCAGAAATGAGGAGAAAGATGGATTATAAAATCAGAAAAATAAATACCATATTCTTGAAAATTTTTTGTATGAAGCGATTTTTGTTCCAAAAGGTACCCAGCCGCCTCCAAGGGCCATCATCCAAAAGCCGGAATTGCAGGTGTATTTAACCGATTTTGGAAAACACCCCGGGGATTACGGTCTGGCTGCGGAGGTTGACGGAAAAATTGTGGGGGCAGTCTGGGTACGCATTATGAACGATTACGGGCATATCGACGACGAAACCCCTTCCTTTGCCATTTCCCTTTACCAGGAATACCGTCATTTCGGGATAGGAACCGCCATGATGGAAGAAATGCTGCATCTTTTGAAAAAGGAAGGTTATCAGCAGACATCCCTTGCCGTTCAAAAAGAAAATTACGCGGTGAGAATGTATCAAAAGGTGGGATTTGAAATTGTGGATGAAAACAGCGAGGAATACATCATGCTCTGCAAATTATAGCGGGCGTAAAGTTTTGAGGGTGTGGATTGAAGTCCACACCCTCTGCAATCACGGTCGAGTCCTCCCCTATGCTTTTCCTGACATATTACCCTGCCTGTGCAGTTGCGGAAAGCGGATTCCACACCCCTCTCACATAACAAATCAAAAATAACACAAATAGCAGCAGGTTATGGGCAATCATACACGCCCAGGCGGAAATCAGCCCCAGCCCCAAAAGCTGCGTACAGATAAAAGTGCCCACAATCCGCACCAGCCACATACCGATAATATTATACACAAACGGCCGTTTTGTCCTTCCCACTCCCATCATAAATCCTTCTATTATAATAGAAAACCCGTAAAAAGGCTCCGAAACCGCCACCATGCGAAGCACGCTTTTTCCCAGCGAAATAACCTCGTCGCTTGAGGAAAATAACCGCATCAGCCCCGGCGCTGCCAAAAAGAGGCAAGCCCCGGACCCAATCATTAAAATGATTTCCAGAGGAATAAACATGGACGCCAGATTTTTCATACGTTTGCCGTCATTGGCGCCATAGGCGTTGCCCGCAAGGGTGGCCGCCGCCGTCTGCATCCCGAAGCCGGGAATATAAAAAGCGGATTCCACCGTATTGGCAATGGTATGCGCCGCTGTGGACGTCTCTCCAAGGGAATTAATCATTGCCGCAAACGCCACATAACCAAGAGAAGTGCCAAAGCGCTGGAGCATATTGGGAAAGGCAACCTTAAGACAGGGCTTTAAAATCTGCATGTCGGGGGTAAACTTCTGTCCCCGCGGCGAAATTCGGGGATGCCTCCACAATACATAAGTGATGCAAATACCACCTATGGTAAAAGCTATGGCGCTGGCTACGGCCGCCCCAATCACCCCAAGCCCCGCTCCCCACATCCGTAAATGAAAGGAAAATACCGATATTTCCCTGGCAGGGTAAATCAGGAGGAAGTTAAAGACCACATTGACCAGATTCACCAGCACGCCTATTTTCATAGGCGTTTTCGTATCCCCCGCCGACCGGAGCACGGTTCCGAAAATAATGCTGGCGGTTCTTGGCAGCATAGGAAGGTACAGAATCAGAAAATACTGCGACGCCATCGCCCTGATGCTTTTATCTACCTGCATCCATACGGGCACCATCCCGCTTAAGGATACCGTCACAATGGTAAAGAAAACGCCCAGAACAAACGTTATCAAAACCGCCTGTGAAACCGCCCGTTTTGCGACGGCCTGTTCGTTTGCTCCGTATGCCTTGGCTATATAGGAGAGAAATCCCACGCCCACGGCGGAAATGGTGCTGCCAATCAGCCAATTGACGGTGCCCGTGGAGCCAACCGCGGCCGTCGCCTGAGTCCCTAAGGAGCCCACCATCGCCGTGTCAATGTATTGAACGGCGGTCTGCATCAATTGTTCTAACATAGTGGGCCATGCAAGGGTAAGAATCGTCAACAGCATACCGCGGTCTATCCATTTTTTGTCCGCTAATTTACTTGATTTCGATAATGGTATGTTTCTCATAAAAATATTTTTTCATCCTGTCTCACAAATCTATAAACGTGTTATCTTCCTCAACAAAATTCCCGTCGTCCATCTGATTTCTCACAAAGGGCACTCCCCTGCGCACATAAAAAGTATTATGTGCAATGTAAGCGTCCGGATTGCCGCTTGGGCTGATGGTCCCGCCCAAATCATCATAGCTGATATTATGGCAGAAGGAATTGTGAACCGCCTGCTCAAGACAGAACATCACGCAGCCTCCCTCGTTCATACGGCTGTAATTGTACTCATATCTTGTGCCGTCCCCGGAATCCGCATCGTACGCCATCCCGTCCTGATTGAGCCTTGTATCCGCCGCCGCGTTGTATCTAAGCAACGCATCCTTGCACTTCCACGGCCAGATTGCCGCCGCCACCTTTCCCATACGATTTTCCGGGAAACGATAGATTCTGTCGTTCATTTCCTGCGCCACGCTCTCCGCCGTATTGTGCTCGATTACAGGCTCTGACGCATACATCACCGTAATTCCGTCTCCGCCGCACTCCTTCACATAGTTGTTGCGGACAACAATTTCCCGATGTCCATAGCGGTAAAACAGCTCTTTTGAAAGCTCGGCCTCCTTAAATTTGTCATGCTGATAGGTATACCCCACGGCAATCCCCCACCGGCTTACCCTGTACACAAAGCAGTTTTCCACCGTAATTTGTTCATATCTCGCAACCTGCGTCTTTTCCTCATCATCCGGTTTTAAGGCGGTCATGTAGATTCCGCCGTTGTTCATATGCTTGTTATAGACATTCCCCTGTACATGGTGGATGCATAAATTGTCTAAATGGATTCCTTTGACGGTTCCTTTGTTTTTTGCCACCACCGCCACACCCGTCCTGTCCATTTTATGAGGCGCGCCGTAATCCTCTCCCGGGATATCCTCTCCGCTGTTTGTAATCTCAATATCATGCACCAGCACATAAGATGCGTCATAAAGCAAAATGGCGGAGGAGACATAACCTTTATATACATGGGTTTCGGCGTCTAAGGCCGTCCCGTAATCCTGATACCAGATTCCGTTTCCATTGGCGCGGACAACCGGCGGCAGGCCCTCCCCATAACACCCTATTTCAATGGGATTTTCCGCGCTGCCGCTGTCCTTAATCCGCAAAAACTGATTTTCAAATACGGAGCCGCATTCTAACAGCACCCTGTCTCCCGGATACAGTTTCAGACCGTTTACTTTGCCTAAAGTCCGAAAAGGAGCCTGCGCGGAGCAGCCTTCATTTCCGTCGTCGCCTTTAAGGGCGCTGACATAATATGTCTTGGACAAGCCCATAATATTCCTCCTCCCTTATTCGTTTTTCAATGACATCCTCCACATCCTCATAGGGGAAGATATCTCCAAAATACCGGGTAAACAAATCCTGATTTTCTCTGTAAAAACGTTCCTTTTCTTCCCCGGTAATCACCTTATACGCATAACCGGCCGCTTTTCCCGACACAAAGTCCAGGCGGAATTTTGTAAGCTCATGCTGCAAGTAGGCAGGCTTTCCATAACAGGTGATTCCGTATACGATTTTTCCTTCCTTCAGCCGGTTTTGCAGCTTTTCATTTTTCTTTCTTCTGCGCATCTCCACCGCTTCCAGCCCGGCGTCTTCTATAAATCCTGCGTTTACGGCAAGCGTAAGCTCCGCTTTTACCTTCTCCCGCTCGTCCGCATTCAATCCCCATTCATCCCTCATTGCATTCTCCTTATTATTGTGACGGGCGATTAGATTTTCTTTGCTGTCTGATGAACATTGTCCGATTATGCGGCATGCACCGGGCGGAAATTGGAAAATCATATCGCCTGACAGTAGCAGTTCAAATTATATTAAATGTTTTCATTTCCATACAGTTGTTATTTTCAAAAGAAAACCGCACAATCCAGGGCATCAGATTCCTTATCTTCTGAAACTCCTCATATCCAAAAGACGAATCAAAATAATGGATAATCGTGCTTAGAGCGGTTCCATGACTGCCAATCACCACATTTTTTCCATTATACATTTTTAATACCCGCTCAAGCGCCTGAATATTTCGGTTCTGCACCTCCAGAAGAGATTCCCCTTCCGAAAGCTTAAAATGGAAATCTTCCCATTGCTTTTTACAAAAACCCTCGAAATCCTCTATCCATTCACTTTCAACCTTTCTCTCTTTGAAGCCATCTATGAGCTCTATTTCCAGCCCCTTGGCATCCGCAAATTCTTTCACGGTATCTACGGCTCTCTTATATGGGCTTGATAAAACAACGTCTATATCCTTGTCCCACAAAAATTCCGTCACCCGTTTTCTGTCCTCCAATCCCTGGGCGGTCAATTCACGGGTGAAATCGTCATGATTATGAAAATTGGGCGTCGCGTGGCGCACAAAATATACCGTAGTCATTTTAATCCTCCTTACTTTCCATCAGCTACGAATCCTGCCGCTATTTCCGGATAGCCCGGGCCGCCCTGTCGCCAAAGTATTATGTCGCAAACCGTAAAGCAATATGGAACCGTTTACAATAAGGCAGTTGACCAAAGTATCCTTATAAAGTATATTCATTATATATGAAAAATTAAATTCTGTCATGTTTTACAGATCAGTTTATAGTAACATTTTATAGGAGTATCAACTATGATTTCTTTTGAAAACGATTATATTGCCGGCGCGCACCCACAGGTCTTAAACCGTCTTGTGGAAACAAATCTTGAAAACCTCTCCGGATACGGAGCTGATCCCTACTGCGAAAGCGCCAAAGATAAAATCAAAAAAGCCTGCGCTCATCCTGAGGCGGAAGTCGAACTTTTAGTCGGCGGCACGCAGACGAACCTGGTTGTCATATCAACCATGCTTCATGACCATGAAGGGGTTATCGCCGCCGGGACAGGCCACATCAATGTCCACGAGGCCGGCGCAATTGAATATACCGGGCATAAAGTTTTGGCCCTTCCCCATACCGACGGAAAGCTGATGCCGGAAGTTCTGAAAAAATATCTTGCAGATTTTTATGCCGACGAAACCTATCCCCACATGGTATTTCCGGGGATGGTCTACATCTCGCATCCCACCGAATACGGCACGCTCTATACCCTGGACGAACTGACACGGCTTTCGGAACTTTGCCGCAGCTATCAAGTTCCCCTTTATTTAGACGGCGCGCGCCTGGCCTACGGCCTTATGAGCCAAAAGACGGACGTAACGCTGCCCGATATCGCGCGGCTGTGCGATGTGTTTTATATTGGCGGGACAAAGGCGGGCGCTTTATGCGGCGAGGCGGTTGTTTTTACCAGGAAAAACATGCCCCCGCATTTCATCACCTCCATCAAAAAGCGGGGAGCGCTCCTTGCAAAAGGCAGGCTCGTCGGCGTTCAGTTTGACGCTCTTTTTACGAATAATTTATATTTTGAGATTGGCCGCCATGCCATCCAAATGGCGGAAAAATTAAAAATGATTTTTCACCAAAAAGAGATTCCCTTTTATCTGGAATCCCCGACGAACCAGCAGTTTGTTATTTTTGACAACGCGCAAATGGAAAAACTGCGGCAGCAGGTTGGTTTTAGTTTTTGGGAAAAATATGATAAAGACCGCACGGTAGTCCGCTTTGTAACAAGCTGGTCCACCACGGAGGATGACTTGAAGAAATTGGAAATACTGCTATCGGAATTAAAATAACATCAGTTACTGTACTTCGTAAGCCAGTCAAAAACCCGCCGCATGTCCCATGCGCTTCTTTAGTGGCATGCTTCCTCTGCACGAGCCTATCAAACGCTGTCACGCTTCGCGAGACAGCTTATTAATACAAAAGAAAGGTTACTGCAAACCATTCTATTTGCAGTAACCTTTCTTTTAGGGAGTCCGACTTTTCGAAACTTTCTTTTAGCGTTTAATATCATAATTCATATTCATAAGATTGCGAATGCTCTCCACATCGTCCGTAATATTGGCGTCGCCCCTGATGGTATGCTTGATTGCGCTGCTTGCAACCGCAAAGTTGACCATATCCATGGGCTTATATCCATGCATCATCGCGTAAATCAGTCCGCTTGCAAAAGCGTCTCCGCCGCCGACACGGTCTAAAATGTTAAAGGTAAACATTCTGCTCTCAAAGGTGTGGTTTTCATACCACAAAAACGCTTTCAGGCTGTTTTCACTGCCGCTGTGGGCATAGCGCACATGCCTTGCAATGCATTTAAGGTTAGGATACCTCGCCGCAAACGCGCGGAAAATCTCATCCTGCTGTTCATAGCTTGGCTGCAGCGGCACGCCGTCCTTCACGTCCCCTTTGCCGTGGTCACTTTCATCCTTCCACAAATGATAGGGCTCAATGCCAAGCAGAACGTCCACATAAGGAAGACACCGGGTGCAAAAATCTCTCGCTTCCTCCCATGTCCACAGTTTGCTGCGGAAATTTCCGTCAAAGCTGACCGTGATGCCCTTTTCCTTTGCCACCTTTAAGCTGTCTAGAATCAGCTTGCCGCATCCCGGTGAAAGAGCAGGTGTTATCCCACTTAAATGAAGCCAGGTAAAGCCTTCTAAAAGTTCGTTTAAGTCCACCGTCTTAAAATCAAACTCCGAAATCGCACTGTTTTTCCGGTCATAAATGACCTTGCTGGCCCTGATTCCATATCCGGTTTCCAGGTAATAGCTTCCAAGACGATGGGTGGGCGTCTGCTTTGGCGTGCTTAAAATAACAGGCGTACAGTGCACGTCATTGCTTCGCAGCATACGGATTGCGCTTTTTCCGAGACTGTTATTGGGAACCACACTGAAAAACGTGCTGTCAACTCCCAAGTTTGCAAGCGCTAATGCTATATTAGCTTCACTTCCTCCATAGCTGGCTTCAAAGCTGGAAGCCATACGTATTTTTTCATAATCAGGAGGCGTCAGCCGCAGCATAATCTCACCAATGGTAATGAATTTATCTGTGTTATCGTTGTTTTTTAAAAGTGGATTTGCATGCTCCATATGTAATTCCTCCTCTCCCGGGTGCCATTTTTCTCCGGTTGGCACGCAAACGCTTACACATCTCTGTCTGACTTCGTGAAAACCTTTCCGTTCATAACCGCAGAAAAAATACCTGTTTGCGTTCATTTTTCTGCGGTTATTATACCATACTTTTCTTAATCGTCATACCCCAAATATGCACCCTTCATAGGGCTGACCGCATGTTCGCTGAAAAGACGCAGCGCGCCTTTTTTATAGCGGAGCTCTCTGGGCTTCCAGTTTTTCTTACGCTCCGCCAGAATCGCATCAATTTCTTCAGGGGACTTTTCCACACCGTGGATACCTATAATATTGAGCTTTCTCTCCATAACGTCAATCTCAATCAAATCGCCTTCCTCCACCAGCGCGATAGGGCCTCCGTCTGCCGCCTCGGGGCTGCAGTGTCCGATTACCGGCCCGGTGGATGCTCCTGAAAAACGTCCGTCCGTGATAAGGGCAATGCTCCTTCCCAGCTCTTTATCGCTGCTGATTGCCTCGGAGGTATAGAACATTTCCGGCATACCGCTCCCCTTAGGGCCCTCGTAGCGGATAAAGACCGCGTCCCCTTTTTCCACCTTATGCTTTAACACAGCATCAAGACATTCCTCCTCGCTGTCAAAAGGTCTTGCCTTAAGCACCGCACGGAACATTTCTTTCGGGCAGGCCGTATGTTTAATAACAGCCCCCTCCGGCGCTAGATTTCCCCGCAAGATAGCGATGCTTCCGTCTGTTCCAAGTGCTTTATCAAAAGGCCGGATGATGTCTTCCCTGGTCACCTGAACGCCATAACGTTTGTTGAAATCCTGAAGCCATTTCTCGCAGCGCTCATAAAATCCGTTTTGTTTCAGTTCATCCAGATTTTCTCCCAGTGTTTTTCCGGTCACCGTCATAACATCCAAATGCAGACAGTCGCGAATTTCTTCCATGATAGCCGGTACGCCTCCCGCATAATAGAAGCATTCCGCCGGCCAGCGGCCTGCAGGACGTATGTCCAAAAGATAACGTGCGTTTCTATGCAGTCTGTCAAACGTATCGCCCGTTATCTCTATTCCCAGTTCATGGGCAACTGCCGGTATGTGAAGCAGGCAGTTTGTACTGCCGGAAACTGCCGCATGAACCAGAATTGCATTTTCAAAACTGTCCATCGTGACAATATCGCTTGGACGCATATTTTCCATAAAGGCAAGCTTAACCGCCTGTTTTCCGGCCTCCCTTGCAAAGGCAAGAAGATCCGGACTTGTTGCGGGCATAAGCGCGCTTCCCGGCAGAGCAAGCCCTAAAGCCTCCGCCATAATCTGCATGGTTGACGCAGTTCCAATAAAGGAGCAGGCGCCGCAGCTGGGACATGCGTTATGTTTTGCCCAATTCAATTTTTCTTCATCAATTTCGCCCCTCTGGAATTTCGCGCTGTACATACCCAATTGCTCCAGAGTGAGCATTTCCGGCCCTGCATTCATTGTGCCCCCCGGCACTACAACCGCCGGAATATTCACCCGGCATAACGCCATCAGATTTCCCGGCATCCCTTTATCACAGCTTGCAAGATAGACTCCCGCGTCAAAAGGCGTTGCATTTGCCTGGATCTCAATCATATTGGCAATCATTTCACGGCTAACAAGACTGAAATTGATACCGTCCGTTCCCTGGCTCTCCCCATCGCACATATCCGTACAGTAATACCTTGCGCCAAATCCTCCGGCCTCGTCAATTCCCTTTTTTACTTCCTCAACCAGCAAGTTTAAATGACCGCTTCCCGGATGGGAATCGCCATAGGTGCTTTCAATAATCACCTGAGGCTTTGATAAATCTTCCGGTTTCCAACCGGTTCCAATGCGCAGCGGGTCTAACTCCGGAGCCAGCGTGCGCATTTCCTGGCTTTTTAATTGAACCATAATGTACCTCCTCTTACTTTCATTCCATTATATAGATAGTTTGTACAAGTCAACACCCCCACTGCAAGCAACGGGGCATCCAACTTGCAACGCTGCAGAGCAAACGCTGCACGGCAGCGGGGCAAAAGACCCTCGCGGCAGTCGCCAAATGTCTATGAGGCGCTTGCGTCTCTATGAGCAGCCACTTGGCTCGTTGCTCGCGGGAATCAAATACATATAAATATGACAATGCGTAATTTAATTTCTATTATGCAAAGAATGATATAATTAATGCTACCACAAAACCGGTGCCGCCGACAAGTGTCTCCATAATTGTCCAGGTCTTTAATGTCATTTTTTCATCCATTCCAACCAGAGATTTTACCAGCCAGAATCCGGAATCATTAAAGTGAGAACAAACCGTCGCGCCCCCTGCAACAGCTGCCGTTGTACATGCCAGGTACAAAGGAGACAGCTCCGCGATGCCCGGAATTGCCGCAATGATTCCCGCCGCCATGGTCATGGCTACGGTTGCGGAACCTACGCAAATACGTACAAGAGCAGCCACAATAAAGGCAAGTACTACAATTGGCAAAGACATAGAAGACACCGCATTTCCAATCACATCGCCAAGACCTGAATACTGCAGCACATAACGCAGCACGCCGCCGCATGCGGTTACCAGTAAAATAAGTCCCGTAGGCTCTAAAGATTTGGTCATAACCTTTTCCAGTTCTTCCGTGCTGTATCCATGCCTGAGTCCTAAAAGGATCATTGCCGTAACAGTTGCAATAAGCAACGCTACAAAAGGCTCTCCAAGGAAGCCAAATACAGGCTGTAAAAAGCTAAGAGCTGGAATAACGCCTGTTACCGAATCTAATATAATCAGCACAAGGGGAATCAAAATAATGCCAACAATTGCCCAGAAATTAGGCAGCTTGGACTCATCATAATCTTCCTGATTTGCCACATGCTCCGGTACCGGAACATAGAATTTTTTCCCGCAAATAGACCCCCATACGGGCCCTGCTACCACCATTGCAACCGCTCCACAGAAAATACCTACCAGAATAACCCACCCCAGCTCAACGTTTAACATGGTCGCAACAAGAATCGGGCCGGGCGTAGGCGGTATAAACGCATGGCCTACGGCAAGTCCGGCCAATAGCGGAATTGCATAAAACAGGGAAGACCTTTTTGTCCTTTTTGCAAGTGAAAATGCCAAAGGAATCAAAATAATAAGGCCGGCGTCAAAAAATACGGGCATTGCAATTACCAGTCCGGTAATTCCCAGAGCCCACGCCGCCTTTTTGTCCCCAAACCATTTTACCATCGTCACCGCAAGGGTTTGGGCGCCGCCTGATATTTCCAGTATTGCCCCAAACATGGAGCCAAGCCCTACCAGCAATGCAATTCCCTTAAGCGTGTTGCCTATACCGTCGTTTACCGCGGTAACAATATCTTCCACCGGCATACCTGCAATCAGACCAATTGAAATGGCGCCAATCAAAATGGAAATCATAGCCTGAATTTTAAATTTGATGATCAAAACCAATAAAATTACCAATCCTATCATTGCTGCAATTACAAGCCTTGTAGGATTCAAAGCAGCTGCTTCCGCACTCATAATTTTTCCTCACTTTCCTTACATAGAACGGATAATAACCAAGTCTGTGCTCTGATTGGACATTCCCACAGTCTACTCAGCAAAAACTGTACGACGCAGACGATTGCCGTAACAAAATATGGATAGTTCACCGGAACGATCCCACCGAACAGAGCTTCGTTTTTATCTGTTTCTTTTATGTTTGTTCGCTATTTCTACATCATATGTCTTATCTATTTTTCTTTTTCCTCCTTTATATTTATTAGTCATATGACGTATTATGTATCTCCTGTAATTATGTTACTTTTCTCACATAATAATGTCAATATGTCTGATGTATTTTTGATTTTTTCGTAATTATAAACAAAAAAAGAGAGGTTTTTTCATTTTTACCTCTCTCTTTTTGTGCAATTTTATTAACAACTTTTTATTATGCTTTTCATAACGCAAAATTCTTTTTAAACATCTGATTTTTGGGCGGCGGCTCTATTCCCACATCGTTACCCGTTTTTCATTTCTTCTTTCTTATGTTCCTTATCCCTTTTAATCAGCGCCTGCCGATTGTATGTCAAATGCATGACCATAGCGCATTTTGCGCCCACCGGATCGTGATCCAATATTGCATTCACAACCGCCCGATGGGTTTCAATGGTCTCCTGCATCAATGTCCTGTGGGTCAGATTGGCAAAGGTCATAACAGCCGTATTGATAACCGGAATGAGCGTCTCAACCACACGATTTTTACTGCATCTTGCAATACAGGTGTGAAATTCAATATCCTTGGGAATATGATTTTTCCCCTCCAAATACATTTGCTCCGTTTCATCACAAAGCTTTTTCAGCTGCTCTAATTCCTCTTTCGTTGCATATTCCGCCGCAAGAGAGGCAATTTCCGGCTCCAGCATCAGACGTACGTCAAACAATTCAAGAGCAAGCTTATATTTATCTTGCAGCTTGGACAGCCTTAAGGGATCATCCTCCACAGACCGGGTGGCCGCTATGTAGGTGCCGGAACCTCTTTTTACCTCGAGTATGCCCTTTGTCACCAGCCCTTTCACCGCTTCTCTTATAGTACTGCGTCCCACGCCGAATTTTTCAGCCAGTTCAAATTCATTTGGTATTTTTTGTCCTACCTCCAGCTGTTCCTGCCTGATGAAATTCAAAAGCTCGTCCTCTATCTGCTCCCCCAGAAGTCTTTTATCATACTTTTCAAACCGATACATAACCTTACTTATTCCTGCCTGCTCTATTGTATAAATTTAAGATAATTTTACTTTACAAACAAGCCTGTGTCAAATACCCTTTTCCTCCTTCGGCCAAACTCCGTAACCATTCATCCCTCGGCTTCTTAGTTAACGGACTCTTACCATAATTCATTTTGTTGTTAGGGTTATTTGCCCGCCAATTCTACAGATTGCCGCAGATATCCCATATTTTTCTTTAAAAACATGGGAAAATCATAGCCTCCTGCCCTGTATACATTATGGAACGCGCCCCATACAAACAATAGTGTTACTTCCATCAATATAATCCGTATCCATTTATCCGGCAGTTTATCTTTAAAATGGCCCAAGGTATAGGACTGAAACATCACATGGGGTATCTCGTCACGCAGCATCTGCCCGCATATACTTTTCAGGGCCGCGGAATCCGTGTTTCGGGCAAGGGCGTCATAATAAGTCAGGGCAATCATCTCCGCCGTCACCAAAACCGTAACCTCACAGCGAAGGCCCCCAAGCCGCCGAAGCTTTCGAAATACCCTGTCCAAAAGGGATTTTTCTTTTGCTCCCACATGATGAAAATTCATGTATTCCCTAAGATATGCGCTGTGTCGGTTTTCTTCCCGGACAAACCGCCTCATGGCCTCTTTATATTCCGGAATACGGCGCTGGTCCGCAAAGACTTCCGCCGCTTCCATCAGATATCTCCCATCGGATCCTTCTCCCTTTTGAAATTCCCTGATGGAAGGAAAAATTCGTTTCTTCACTGTGTCCGGAAGATTTTCCTCCTGCGAAAAATCAATCTTAAGATGCCGTTTATCATTGCGGGAAAAGTAAGCATTCCATTCCGTATAAGAAAATCCGTTCATTTTTGATTTAGTAAAATCAACCATCTGCCAATACCTTCTTTCATAGGGATCGCCTGTTCTTGCCGGCAGCCCTCAGATTTGGACACAGGCAAAAACCTTATTGCCAGGGAAGTCGTCTTTATTCCCCTCCCACCGCTTCTACCTTAAAAACGACAGGACGGATACCATCCGTACAGCAGACAATGGTCTGTCCGTCGCTTCGGTTCCATGGCGTAAATGTGGAGCCTGACGATATGGCGTTAACACTCTGGTAAATATCAATCCATGCCCAGGGGCAGAACCCCTCCGGCATTTGAGCATTTCCTTCAAAAAGAAATGTATCGCCCTCATTTAACAGTGCACATGGGCCGACTTGCGCACCCTCCGTCAGGTATTCTTCCGCAAGCTCCTGATAAAATTCTTTTTTAAGTACCGTTATCTTTACCTTCTTCACAATTATCCCCACGTATGGTAGAAATTCAGTTTTCCCCCATCT
>ERZ777011.1729-NODE-1729-length-21112-cov-20.463314_pt1 | contig 21112 bp, 12 predicted proteins | sample MGYA00374964_ERZ777011 | MGnify/ENA primary metagenome ERZ777011 (study PRJEB29310, sample SAMD00008975) | mouse gut metagenome | study: EMG produced TPA metagenomics assembly of the Metagenome analysis of fecal microbiota from mouse which was promoted... | reverse complement strand
AAATAATTTATGAAAATGAAAAAAAACTTGTTGTTATTTGTAGTGCTAACATCCATGTTAAGTGTTTTTTGGGGATTCGAAAAAAGTTCTCAATCAGAAGACTTAAGTCAGTTAACTTTAGATAATATAGAAGCTCTTACAAGTAATGAGTCTATGATTGGTCTATATTATTGGCCGTGTTCACACTCTGGCGGTTCTCAATGCATAATGAAAGAAAGATATGAACGATGCTCAAGGTTATACTATTGTTAATTAATTAAATCTATTTGATTCTTACCAATGAACTCATCTAAACTTTTTATAACATATCAGTACATACATGATTTGAGATTTTGTTTCTAAAATTTTGATAGGAGCATTTTCATATCTATCAATTAGTGATAGATAGCTATTTTTTCCTTGAGATAAAAATTAACATAGAACAGAATCATGTTATAAATATAAAAAGTTTAGATGAGGTCATTATTACACTGTATATTAGTCAAATAATATAATCTATCCAATAACTATATACATAATATGAGACCATATTTTCTTATCTTTGTTATAACGCTATATTTGTTTGGTATTCAATCTTGTAAGAGGCAATCCCAATCATCGGCAAACGATGAACCGGCAACCGACAGGTTGTTAAAGACTGAGACAATAACAGTTAAATCTAATCCTACAGTTGTCTCATTATTAAGCTATGGTCTTTCGGATTATTGTCATAATAACAGGTGTATATATTCATATAATTATAAGGAACATGCTATTGACATATTGGATTTGAAGACAGATACGGTTAGCCGGTCAATATCTCTCGAAAGCGAGGGTCCTAATGCTGTGATGAGGGAACTTCATGGTCTGCAAGTTTATAGTCCGGATACTATTGTCACCTATGATTTTGTAGCGATAAAAATAATTGACAGCGTAGGAAATGTCATATCAAAGATCGAATTACCTGACAATGGTTTTAGCCGTATAGACTGTAATGTTCGCAGCAATATATCTGATTTTAAAATAGATATGGATAATCATACCATATTATATCCAATAAAGCAACCAGGCAAAAATGAAATTATTGAGTATGATTTCGCAGAAAAGAATGTTGTTAATCATATTGCATTAAAAAATCCAATTCATGAGGGCTATTATGGATTCATGGATTATCCGAATGTCAGTTTCTATAAAGATTGTATAATATATAATTATCCTTTTGAGGCGAATGTCTATATCTATGACAGAAAAAGTGATTCGACCAGAATGATTTCACCGAAAAGTAAATTCACGGATAATCGTATTAAGGAGTACGATGGCAAATCTGTGGAGGAATTGAGCTGGTACGGAGCCAGCAATTGTTTTTATTCACCGTTATATTTGATTCCGGGAAAAGATTGTTTTGTGCGAATTACTCTTGGAGAGACCTCTCTTGACAAATCGGATAATATTGACAAGGCATACTATGATCGTCCTATCTATGTTATGACTTTTGACAATGAGTTTAAGGTCATAGATGAATTCGAGATCGAACGCAATAGATACAATACATTTGCCGGATGGTGTCCATTATATGACAGGATTGCGTTTTTTCAAGAGAATGCATGTGATCCTCAGAATGATAATGACATCGTAATAGACATGATTTCGATAGACTAAACGTTGAAATGACGCGTCCCATAAATGCTTTCTGTGTGGCATTTATGGGGCGGTTTTTTATGTCCTTTCGAATCGAATGTCTTAAATCCTGATGTTGGTCTTCTTTCCGTTGTAGTTGACACTCCTTTCTCCCCAGGGTGTCTTTATAGTGATTTTGCGGGAGGTAGGCATGCCCGGGTATGAGCCTTTTTGGGCATTGAGGGTGAGGATGCGTTTGCGGTCATTCCAGTTTATGCGGATGGTGGTGTAAGATCCGGATTCATAATTGTAGTTGTCCCCTTCATCCTCGTAGAATTCAAATTCTGAATCCCGTCCGGGGTATACATTTATTGTTATAGGGGATCCGATCTGTGCGTCAGCGTATTCAGTAGGTTGGGCTGTAGGTATCAGACTGCCTCCTCTCACAAAGAGCGGCAGTCGGTCGATGGGGGTCTCGATGTCGATCCATCCGCCACCTTCATATATAGTTCCTGACCAGTAGTCGGTCCATTTTTCGCCTGAGGATGAGTGCGGGAGATAGACTTTACGTGATTTTGCTCCAGGAGCTGTCACCGGACATACCATTATATTGCCGAACATATACTGGTCCTTGATGTCAAATACATTAGGATCGTCAGGGAAGTCGAAAGCCAGTAGCCTTGCCATTGTGTAATCGTGCAGAGTCTGCCTTGCCGCCATGCTGTATATGTAAGGGATGAGAGTGTAACGCAGATTTATCATTCGGAGTATTGCGTCGTAGAATCTTGTTCCAGGCTCTCCGAACCGCCATATTTCGCGAGGGGTGTCGGACCCATGGCTGCGCAGCATGGGAAGGAATGTCCCCCATTGGAACATGCGGGTGTAATATTCCTTGTATGCATCGTCCTTTACACCGTCGGGGAATTCTCCGAGGTAGAACCATCTGCCGTCGTTTTTTGTGAAAAAAGAGCCTACATCTACCGTCCAGTATGGGTTGCCAGTAGCCATGTAGTTGAGTCCGGCGGGGATCTGTTGTCTGAATGACGCCCATGAGGCATGGGTGTCTCCGTTCCATACTATTGTGCCGTATCTTTGTTGACCGGCGTAGCTTGAGCGGGTGAGGTTGACAACGCGCTTCCGTGTGGATGTGGCTCGCTGGTTCTCGTATATGCCTTTTGAGTGATAGAGAGAATATAGGCTGCTGCGCTCGGCTCCGAGAGTTGTGCTGAGGATATCCTTGTTGAGCGACCACCTCCTTTCATGATCGCCCCATCTGTAGGGTATTCCGTCCTTAGGCTCGGGCATTCTGTTCCAGTCGCCGTCGAGAGGCTCGCTGCTGTCGCACCACCATGCATCGAATCCGTTGGAGAAAAATTCGTCGTTGGCATATTTCCAGTAATGTTTTCGTGCGTCAGGATTGAACACGTCGTATACCGAGTTATCAAGCATGTAGCCTTTCTCACGAAAATCCTTTTCCTGCGGGCAGTATTGCGGATTGGGCCATATGCTTATCATGAGTCTTGCATTCATCCTGTGTACGGAGTCGGCAAGAGCTTTGGGATCGGGATAGTACTTTCTGTTCATCTTCATGTATCCCCATCCTTCGGGCCAGTAATTCCAGTCCTGCACTATCATATCGATGGGTATGTGCCGTCGCCGGTATTCGGAGAGAGTGGCGATTAGCTCGTCACTGCTTGTGTACCGCTCTTTTGATTGTGTGTAGCCGAACACATATCTTGGGGGCAATGACACTTTACCTGTCAGATGGCGATATCCTGACACTACATTGTCAATGGAACCTCCGTTTATGAAATAGTAGTCAAGTGAACGGGCGGCATCAAGCTCAAAGGTTCCGTTGTCAAATTTCATGGCACATCCTGCATCAAACATAAGTCCATAGCCTTTGGTCGACACCAGTACCGGGATTGTCACTTTCAGATTATGCTGTGTGAGATAAAGAGTCTTTCCGTTAAGGTTCATGTAGTCCTCCATATGGGATCCGAGCCCATAGAGGGCTTCTTTATCATCGAAACAGAATCGGTTGATGTAACGCGTGGTATATCCTATGGTGTCCCTCCTTATTATGTCCTTGACTGTCACCTTGCCATTTGCTGTATCCTCGATGCGTGCGGATTTCTCGTCATATACAATGCGTTCGGTCACATTCAATACTCCGTTACGAGGCATGTCGTGTCGCTCTCTCAAAATGGTGGTTACACCTTTATGATCCTTGAATGATAGGCTATATGTGTCTTCCATCATTTCCACCGACAGTTCCGGTGACATGAATAATGTGGAACTGTCGGTCTTGACGATCCTTACATCAACGTTTTCCGGCTTGTACACGCATATACCGGTGTTGTTGTCCTCTAAAATGCTGTCAATGCTCCAATGGACTCTCACGATGGATGGTGTTATGAACGTGATTTTTGGCGGATGGTTGTTATGGCTGTCGGCAAGCAGTGTGACGAAGCCGCATATAAAAGTTAAAAGGATTCTGGGATAGACATATTTTCTCATAGGAATGTGACAATTGGTGAGTGTATGCAAATTTAAGGAAACTATGCAGTCCGTACAAAAGGATAGTGTTTCAGATGGATTTATACTTGTATTGTAAGGTAAATTTGTACGATGAGGTAGTGTGCTGATCTATAGTGGTGTGTGTATTTGATATTACGAATTGAAACGAATATGTTACATGACAGTAGTGTTATGTTACGATAATATATGAGTATGACTCAGAATTATTTTTAAAAATATATCAGCTCTGAATAACTTTGCATACCGAAATGAACCAATAAAATAAACTCCATGAAAATTCTCAAGTGCATATTCACTCTTGTTGCTATGACGTGGCTGCTGAACACCACTCCGGCGTGGTCGAAGAATGATTCAGCCCGTCTGAATCCGGTGATATGGGCGGATGTCCCTGATCCGGATGTGATCAGAGTCGGTGACACATATTATATGGTAAGCACTACTATGCATCTGATGCCCGGATGTCCTGTCATGAGATCGAAGAATCTTGTTGACTGGGAAACCATAAGCTATGTATTTGACACGTTGGACGATAATTCGAAATATCGTCTTATTGACGGTAATGTGTATGGACGCGGACAATGGGCTACATCCATCAGATATCATAACGGAAAATTCTATGTGCTTTTCTCTCCTAATGACCAGCCATACAAATCATATGTCTATACGGCTGATGACCCGGCTGGAAAGTGGACTCTTGTGAGCCGTACACAGCACTTTCATGATGCGTCATTGCTGTTTGACGATGATGGCAAGGTGTATGTATATTATGGAACCGGACAGCTTTGCGAGCTTGAGCCTGATCTTTCCGGTGTGAAGGAGGGCGGAATCAATACCACCATCTTTAGTCGTGACGAATCGGAGACCGGTCTGCTTGAAGGCAGCCGTGCTATAAAGCATGACGGCAAATACTACCTGCTCATGATTTCATGGCCGAAGAACGGCAAGCGTCGTCAGGTGTGCTATCGTGCCGACAACATTGAGGGTCCGTATGAAAAGAAGGTGATTCTTGAGTCAGATTATGCCGGATTCCCATATGTAGGGCAGGGATGTATATTTGATTGCCCTGACGGAAGCTGGCGTGCTATGATATTCCAGGACAGAGGTGCTGTAGGGCGTGTTCTCACTGTGATGCCATGTGTGTGGCGTGACGGATGGCCTATGCTCGGTAATGCTGAAGGGAGAGTTCCTTATCTTATAGAACCGACTTCCGATGAGGCTGTGGAATCTAATCTGATATTAAGTGATGATTTTGATAATAAGACCCTTGCAAGTTGCTGGCAGTGGAATCATGTGCCTGACAACAAGGGCTGGAGCCTGAAAGATGCTCCCGGAAGCCTGCGTCTGTACACCACACGTGTGGTGCCGAATATCTACTTTGCGCCCAATACTATAAGCCAACGTATGTCAGGTCCTACCTGCTCTGGTTCCGTCAAGATTGATATTTCAGGTATGAAGGATGGCGACGTTGCCGGCTTTGGAGCATTTAACGGTCATTCCGGTCTGCTCAACATCGTATGTGAGGGTAAAAAGAAGTATCTTGTAATGACAACTGAGGTCGTTAATTTCGATGACAAAAAGGATATTACGGATGTTGAAGTACAGGATTACAGCAAGATAGCTCTTAAGGGGAACAATGTATATCTGCGTATTGACGGTGATTTCAATCCCGGGAAGGATATAGCCACATTCTACTACAGCATGGATGGTGATTCATGGCAGAAAGTAGGTCCGGATTTCAAGATGGTGTATGATTACCGCAAGCTCTTTATGGGTAGCCGCTTTGCGATATACAACTATGCCACCAAGAAGAAAGGCGGCCACATCGATGTTGATTATTTCCATTATGACGGAGCGTCAAACAAGCTGCCCTCACTTGCATCGGCTACTGAAGGAAAATATCTTGCAGGTGTGGCTCTGGGTGTTCGCGATATAAATTCAGAGGCTGCACGCAAGCTCGCTGCTGACAATTTCAACTGTATTGTAGCCGAGAACTGTATGAAGTCGGTTGAGATCCACCCCGAGGAGGATGTGTATGATTTCACTGACGCTGACAAGTTTGTAGAGTTCGGTGTAAAGAACAATATGAAGATCATAGGCCATTGCCTCATATGGCATTCTCAGTGTCCTCGTTGGTTCTGTCATGACGAAAAGGGCAATCTCGTCTCTCCCGAGGTCCTGAAGCGTCGCATGAAGGAGCATATCACTACAGTCATGCAGCGTTACAAAGGTAAGATCCATGGCTGGGATGTTGTCAACGAGGCAATTGAGAATGATGGCTCATGGCGCAACTCTGATTTCTATAAGATTCTCGGTGCTGAGTTCATTCCGTTGGCATTCCAGTATGCTCATGAGGCTGATCCGGATGCACAGCTCTACTATAATGATTACTCTATGGATGCGGAAGGTAAGCGCAACACAGTGGTCAGTCTGATACGCGACCTTAAGAAGAGAGGTCTGCGCATAGATGCCGTTGGGATGCAGTCGCATGTCGGGCTTCATGAGCCTACTATAGATGAATATGAGAAGAGCCTGTTGGCATTTGTTGCTGAGGGTGTGCATGTGATGGCGACAGAGTTTGATGTGAGCATACTTCCGTTTGTTCATGCCAGTGCCAATATATCGGATACTGCCAAATATGATGAACGCCTTAACCCTTATCGCAACGGTGTGCCGGAGGAGGTGCAGTTTGAATGGAATAAGCGTGTCAGAGACTTTTTCAATCTGTATGACAAGTATTCCGATGTGTTTGACCGTCTCACCGTATGGGGGCTCACTGATGCGTCATCATGGAAGAACAATTTCCCGATAGTGGGACGTACTGACTATCCGGTATTCATAGACCGTGCAGGAAAGCTCAAACCAGTAGTTTACGATATAATAGGTGATTATATAAGGAATAAAAAATGACCTGACTTTATATAGATTTCAATGGTAAAAAAGAAAAAACAGCAAGGTAAGCAGAAAAAGGTAAAAAGATTTGTTAGGTTACTATTTTAAGCATAGAGCGGGGTGTGACAACCTCATGGAGTTCATCCCCCGGTCTATGCTTTTTTTATTTTATTAAAACTTTAAATTTTACTATGAATAGAATGAAATGTCTTTATTTGATCGCATTTGCGATATGCGCTTCGGTGCTTGGCTTCAACTGTGCCGTAGCCGGTGAGCTTGATGATGAGGACGGTTCACGTCTGTGGCTTCGTGGAGATAAAGATAACGGTGCCGAGGTCCTGTTCAGAGGTGCTATGATGCCATCGATAGAGATTGCCTTATCCGAACTGCGTGGCGGATGGCGAGGCGGACCAGTGAGGCTTGAGCTAAAAAAAGGTGGCGGCAAGGAGAGTTTCAGAATCTTTTCCGACAAGAATGGGATTAAGATCACATCGGCCGGAGATGCCGGGTTGCTGTATGGTGCCTATCATCTGTTGCGTATGCAGAATACAGGAGCCGACATGTCGAATATCGATGTGAGTGAGACGCCTGCATTCGATTTGCGTATCCTGAATCATTGGGACAATCCTGACGGGAGTATTGAACGTGGTTATGCCGGACATAGCCTGTGGCGTTGGGATGAGCTTCCGGGGGTCGTGTCTCCGCGTTATCGTGAGTATGCAAGGGCAAATGCCTCGGTAGGCATAAATGGTGCCGTGCTCAATAATGTGAATGCTTCACCGACCATTCTCACTAAAGATAATCTTGTAAAGGTCAAAGCTATTGCCGATGAGCTCCGTCCTTATGGTGTGAAGACTTACATATCGGTGAATTTTGCATCACCTATGGTTGTGGGTGGGCTGCCTACAGCTGATCCTCTCGACAAAGGTGTGGGCAGATGGTGGAAAGATAAAGTCGATGAGATATATGGGCTTATACCGGATTTCGGCGGTTTTCTGGTAAAGGCTAATTCCGAAGGGCAGCCCGGGCCGTGTGATTATGGTCGTACTCATGCCGAAGGTGCCAATATGCTTGCCGCTGCGCTTGCTCGTCATGGGGGCATAGTGATGTGGCGTGCGTTTGTCTATAGTGCGAGTGACAGTGACCGTGCCAAGCAGGCGTCATTGGAGTTTCAGCCACTTGATGGAGAGTTTGCCCCCAATGTGATAGTCCAGATAAAGAATGGTCCGATTGATTTCCAGCCACGTGAGCCATATAGTCCCTTGTTTACGTCACTTGAGCACACCCCGACAATGGTGGAGATGCAGCTTACCCAGGAGTATCTCGGGTTCTCCAATCATCTTGCCTATCTCGCTCCGTTATGGAAGGAGTTCTTTGATTTTGTACCACCGTCGAGTCTCAAGGGGATAGCCGGAGTCGCTAATACCGGTGATGATGTAAACTGGTGCGGGCATCATTTCGGACAGTCCAACTGGTATGCTTTCGGCCGTATGGCTTGGGACCCGGGTTTGACATCCGGCGAGGTGGCTGAAGAATGGCTGAAACAGACATTCTGTTCTGACAGTGCTTTTGTAATCCCTGTCAAGGGGATGATGCTTGACAGCAGGGAGGCTGTTGTGGATTATATGATGCCTCTCGGACTGCATCATATATTTGCATGGGGACACCATTATGGTCCGGAGCCTTGGTGTGAGGTCCCGGGTGCTCGTCATGACTGGTTGCCGTCATATTATCACCGTGCTGATAAGCAGGGTATCGGTTTTGACCGCAGTGCAACCGGTAGCAATGCTGTGTCGCAGTATCCCGATTCATTGTGCCGGCTGTATGGCGATGTTTCCACATGCCCTGAAGAGTATCTGTTATGGTTCCATCATGTGCCGTGGGGGCATAAGATGCGCAGTGGGCGCACTCTTTGGGACGAGCTCTGTCACCGTTATGATCATGGAGTATCTGAAGCCCGCAGATTCCAGTGTGTGTGGGATATGGCTGAGCCATATGTCGATTCGCGTCGTTTCAGGGATGTCCAGTCCAAACTCAGGATACAGTCGCGTGATGCTGTGTGGTGGAAGGATGCATGTCTGCAATACTTCGCGACATTTTCAGGCATGCCGATACCTTATGGGATAGAACGGCCTGTGCATGATCTTGATGATATGATGAAATTTAAGCTCGACATTACCAATGAGGAATGCCCTGAATCCGGATTTAACAAATAGGAGAAGTTGTATGACAGGATGAAGAGGATGTCATAAAACTTCTGATTGAAATATTTTACCCCTGCTACAGTCATGGTTTCACATGGACTGTGGCAGGGACATTTGTATAAAGGAGATTGTTTCGCATCCAAAAAAATTTACTGTATGGATTAGGGTGGGGAGGACCTGATGCATCCTTTTCATTGCAAAATGTCAGGCCCCTTCTGTTGAGTTTGAGTCCATGTAGGCGGATGGCGTGGTGCCGTATAGCTCTTTGAATGCAACGGAGAAATGGTTGGCATTTTTGAACCCTACCATGTAGGCTACCTCCGATATGGGCAACTTGTTTTCTGACAGCAGCCTGGATGCCTGTTGCAGCCGCATGTTGCGTATGAAGTCGCGTGGCGACTGATTGGTAAGTTCCTTGAGTTTTCTGTGAAGATGTACGCGGCTCATGCCTACTTCTATAGCGAAAGCTTCCACAGTGAAATCGGCATTGTCCATATTTGCGTTTATCACTTTCATTATCTTGGAGAGTAGGGCTTCGTTGGTTGATATGACCCCAATCTCTTCAAGATGCTCTTTCTGTGCCTGATTTCCCGAATAGATGTTTTGCAGGTTTTTTCGCACGAGTATCAGGTTGTTTATTGTGGTCAGTAGTATCTCAATGTTGAACGGCTTAGAGATATATGCGTCAGCACCTGCTCTGAGTCCTTCCAGAGTATCCTCGTCACGCCCTTTGGCTGTCAGGAGTATCACCGGAATATGGTTAAGGTTCACATTCTGTTTTATCTTCTGAGCGAGTGTCAGACCATCCATTTCAGGCATCATAAGGTCGCTGATCACAAGGTCGGGTTTGAGCCTGAACATTTCGTCAAGAGCCAGTTTGCCGTTCTCGAAAGCAATGACTCTGTAATGGGTGGAAAGTTCATTCTTAAGATAGTTTCTTATCTCCGCGTCATCCTCAGCAATGAAGATAGTGCCTTTTGTGGAGTTAAGTTGCTGAGTATTGTTTTCCGATGGCAGGTCGGGTAGGAGAGAGGTTTCGAGAGAGTGTCCGTCGGTCTTGATATTATTGTCGATCAGATGGTTGGTGTCGGCTGGCGGAAGTCCGAGCGGAATGCGTACAGTGAAGCATGATCCTTGACCTTCAGGATTGTCGGTGACTTCGATATCTCCATGGTGGAGTTTCACAAGTGCTTCCGTGAGATTCAGACCCACGCCTGAGCCTCCGGCATTGTTGTTCATCACCTGATAGAATCGTTCAAATATGTGTGGCTTCTCCTTATCGGGTATGCCGCAGCCTGTATCGGTGACACTGATCTGTGCCATTTCCTTGCCAGTGGCGTTTCGTACAGTAGACAGCCATATTTTTATACTTCCGCCTGAGGGTGTGTATTTCAATGCATTGGAAAGCAGGTTGACTATCACCTTATCAAAATTGGATGTATCGATCCACACTTTAAGGCCATCATTCCCCTCATGATGGAATGAGAAGCTGATTCCTTTGGCTGCTATTGCTTCGGAATAGGTGTAATATATGTCATCGATGAACTGAACAATCTGCACCTCTTTATATATAAGGTTCATCTGTCCTTTTTCGATTTTTCGGATATCCATGAGCTCGTTCACCAGTCGGAGCACACGTTTGGCATTTCGGTATATCAGGTTGTAGCAGCGCAGGCGTGCTGTGTCTGATTCCTGTGAGATGAGTTTTTGTAGCGGAGCTATCACGAGCGACATCGGCGATCTGATCTCGTGAGACACATTTATGAAGAATTGCATACGTGCCTCGTTGACTTGCCGCATATATTCCCGCTCAAGAGCTTGGTTGCGCATATGGCTGCGGGTTTTTATGAATCTCCACAGCATGAATGCTATCACAACCATGAGTATTGAGTATACGATGTATGCACATGTTGACTGGTACCACAGAGGGGATACGTACAGGTCGACTCTGCTGATGTTGGATTCGATACCGTTGTCTATCACTTTCATATCGAGAGTGTGGTGTCCGGCAGTGATATTGCTGAAGCTCACTATTCGGCTTTCTCGCGGGAGGCTCACCCATGGTTTGCCGTCAAGTGAGTACATATATGTCACGCTTTGGGTGTGACCAAGTTCGCATGTGGCAAATTCGAGTGCTACAGGTGTTTTCGGACTCGGAATTTTTATTTGGGTGGTAGCATATACCGGACCTTTTACTATAGAGCTTAATTTAGGATTGCGGTTTACAGGTATGCCGTTGACATACAGATCGGTCACTCGTACATTGAGCTTTCTGCCGGGCTTTACCACCGCATCGGGATTGAAGTAGCTAAGTCCGTTTATGCCTCCGAAATATAACGTATCGTCGTCGCAAAGAGAGGCGTTTTTGTAGAATTCGTTGGCTTGCAGACCGTTTTCTATATAGTAATTGGTGATTGTTCCGGTCTTTCGGTTAAGTCGGGCAAGACCTTTGGTTGTCGATGCCCAGATGTCATCCTGGCAAGCTTCAAGTGAATATACTGTGTTGACCGGGAGTCCGTTATCAATTGTATAGGTGACGGTCTGTTCGGTGAGTGGATCAAGCATTTTGAGCCCTTCCGAGGTGGCAAACCATATGTTTCCTGCCTTGTCCTCACGAATTGAAAAAACAATGCTCTTTTCCTCGAAATTTTTTACTTCGTTTTTTGTCGGGTCGGCTATTATGTCAAGTCCGTCGTATGTGCCGAGGTATAATGCTCCTGACTGTTGAGAGAAGTATATCGCATCTATATAGTATATGGACTGTTTGCGTCCGTGGTTCCATTGTGTCGTCTGTCCGGTTGCGACGTTGTGGCGGAACAGTCCGAATCCCATTGTGGCGATCCATATGTTGCCGTTGTTGTCCTCGGTGTAACTGTAGATACGCACCACTTTTTTTCCGTTCATGTCATAGATAGGTATGCTGGTGAACTTTCCTGTTGTCTGATCCACATATCCAGCCTCGCCTCTGATAGAGCCTACCCATATACGCCCGGCACTGTCCTCAAACAGCGATAGCACGACTTCCGGAATGCCGTTGCCTGACAAGTGTTTTGATGATTGACGGTTTTTGTCCACTATGTATATGCCGTCGTTGTCGGTACCTATCCACAGACGTCCGTCGCCGGTCTTGTGTATCGATGTGACACAACTGTTGCCTATGATATTGTTGACAGCCGATCGGCTTCCGAGATAATTGAATGCATTGAGGTGGTTGGATACCAGCTCCACTCCTTTCTGATATACGCCGAGCCACATGTTGCCGTCATTGTCCTTGGTGACACTATGCACTTTCTGCACGCTTGCATCAAGCGACCATAGCCCATCATAGAATTGGCTTACAGTTCGGGTGTCACGAGAGTATTTAAGCAGACCTCTGCCGTCGGTGGCTATGTATATGTCGCCGTTTTTGTCGGCATATAGGTCACGTATAATACTGCCTCCTGGGCAGTCGGCTATATGCTCGAATGAATCTTTATCGTAATTGTAGCGGAACAGTCCTTTGTCATATGATCCGAAGAACAAGCCTGATACAGGGCTTTCGACAACAGATACGAGCCCAGGTGAGTCAGGATTACTGAAGTAATGTTTTATTTTGCCGGATCGGTCTATACGGTAAAGCCCTGCCTCATCCTTTATGATCCATATGTTGCCTGCACTGTCCTCTATGCCTTGATGGCTGAAGCCAAACAGCTTTCTGCTCTCAGGGATATGCCTGACCTTAATTTTGCCATTCTCAATCGATTTTATCGGGGCCGTGATATTGCCCACTATCCATATCTCTCCGTTGTCGCGCTGGAAGAATGACTTGATGTTTCCGGTATGACTTTTGCCGTTGCTGTCAAAAACTGCCGGAGGCGAGAATGTATCATCATCGCGGTTATACATCTGAGCGCCGTTGTGTGTGCCTATGAAAAGGTTCCTGTCCTTGTCCTCAAACACAGAGTTTACGAAGTTATGGGCGAGTCCGTTCGGCCTGTCATTGCAACGTCGGTACACAGTGAATTTAGCTCCGTCATATCTGTTGAGCCCATCTTCAGTGGCTATCCATATCATTCCATAGGAATCTTGAAATACATCGTTGATAAGGCTGCTTGACAGGTCTTTGTCCGAGGAGAACAGCCGGTGGGTCTGTCCTTCTGATATAAGGGCAGACGTGAAGAAGATGATGGTGGTGAGTAATAGATGGATAATTCTCATGGTTTATTACAGGTTGACGGAGAATCAGATGTTAGATTTGGCTGTGTAACAAATTCTATTTCGCAAATATAGTGTAATTTTCTTATAATTAACAAGTAATATTATAAAAATGTGCTATAAGATTATAGATGTTACATGGGAAAAGATAATTGTATCATGCATGTTACGGATTTGAAGGAAAATGAGATTGTATTAATATATGACTTAAGTTATGCTTAAGTAAATTTGCATAATCAAGAAAAAAGTACTGTAGAATCTAAAACACAATGGAAACTAAAATGTCTATGGAAGCATCAGTGCCTGTAAATCGGGATGATAGTTTCTGCCGGCTTAGCTGGATGCAACGAGTAGGTTTCGGCTCCGGCGATTTGGCTCAAAACCTTATTTACCAGACGATAAGCATGTATTTGCTTTTCTTCTATACCAACGTCTACGGGCTTCTGCCCGAAGTCGCTGCCGTTATGTTCCTTATAGTCAGGATTATCGATGTGATATGGGACCCCCTTGTAGGAACATTTGTCGACAAGCGTAATCCTTCGATGGGTAAATATCGCTCTTATCTTATTACTGGCGGTGTGCCTCTGACCGGATTTGCGATACTATGTTTTTGGAATGGTTTTTCAGGGTCTCTTCTTTATGCCTATGTGACCTATGTCGGGCTCTCTATGTGTTACACCCTTGTTAACGTACCCTATGGTGCGCTTAATGCTTCTCTGTCGCGCAGCACCGATGAGATAACCATTCTTACATCTGTCCGGATGTTTATGGCGAACATAGGCGGTCTTGCTGTGGGAATGGGCATACCCTTGGTTCTACGCTTTTTCGATTCGGCCGAGACTACTGACATGTCAACATCCGATAGTGCCTGGCTTAAGACCATGATGCTTTATGGTGTTGTAGGTCTTGGCTTGTTGATATTTTGCTTTTCCCAAAGCCGTGAGAGGGTGGTGATGGATAAAAGCCATGCAGAAAACGTAAAGGTTGCAGACCTGTGGATGGAGTTTGTGCATAATAAGCCGTTGCGTGTTCTTGCTTTCTTCTTTATTACGGCATTTGCCATGATGGCGATAGGTAATTCTGCGGGAGCTTATTATATCAACTATAATCTTCATGGTTCGGCTGCCCAGTTGTCGATATTCATGGGGCTTGGGTCCATACCTGCATTTATTTTCATGCCGATGATTCCCTCTATCAAGCGTGCAGTGGGGAAAAAAGGTATGTTCTACATATTCCTTACGGTAGCGATTGTGGGCATGACGATGCTTTATGTGATCTCCATGGTGGAATCGCTGCGTTCTCAGATGTGGCTTGTGTATGTGGCTCAGTTTATTAAGTCCACAGGTGTGATTGTAGCCACCGGATACATGTGGGCTCTCGTGCCTGAGGTGATAAGTTTCGGAGAGTATACCCATGGATGCCGTATCGCCGGCATTGTCAATGCTCTCACAGGCATCTTTTATAAGGCAGGCATGGCTCTGGGCGGTGTTGTCCCTGGACTTGTGCTTGCTTTTGTGGGCTTTGATCAGACTAATGAGGTGAGTCAGACTGCGTTCACCCAGCAGGGCATACTGTGGCTCGTGGCTGTGATTCCTGCCATGCTGCTCCTGCTTGCCATGTTCATAATATCTCGTTATGATCTGAGCGATGAGAAGATCGAGGAGATAAACCGAGAGATAGAAAGACGTAACAAATAATTAAATTTATGATATAATGAAACCAAGATATCTTATTCCGGGTGATTATATGGCTGATCCGTCGGTCCATGTGTTCAATGGCAGGGTGTATATCTATCCATCGCATGACCGTCAGAGCGAGTTTGAGGAGAATGACAACGGTGATCATTTCGATATGAAGGACTACCATGTGTTCTCTACGGATGACATTATGAACGGTGAGATTGTAGATCATGGCAAAGTGCTTGATGTGGATGATATCCCCTGGGCCGGACGTCAGCTATGGGACTGTGATGTCGCTGAGAAAGATGGTCGCTATTACATGTATTTCCCCTTGAAGGACCAGAATGATATATTCCGTATCGGTGTGGCTGTTGCCGACAGTCCCGAGGGACCGTTTGTTCCGCTGGCAGATCCTATGCATGGAAGTTATTCCATTGATCCGGCAGTGCTTAAGGACGGTGATGAATACTTTATGTATTTCGGTGGTCTGTGGGGCGGTCAGTTGCAACGTTATCGTGACAATAAGGCTATAGAAAATCCGCATCTTATGCCTGACGAGGCTGATGCCCTGCCGTCACGAGTGGTGCGTCTGGCTCCTGATATGTTGCAGTTTGCCGAAGAGCCACGTCCTGTGGTTGTGCTCGATCCGGAGACCGGCAAGGCATTGCTTGCCGGTGACAATGAGCGTCGTTTCTTTGAGGCATCATGGGTGCATAAACGTGGCGGGAAATACTATTTCTCATATTCTACAGGTGACACCCACCGTCTATGTTATGCCATCGGTGACAATCCTTACGGACCGTTCGTTTATGCCGGATGTATTCTTACCCCGGTTGTAGGATGGACCACTCATCATTCTATCATAGAATATAAGGGAGAATGGTACCTGTTCTATCATGACTGTGTGCCGTCCGGAGGAAAGACGTGGCTCAGAAGCCTCAAGGTGCGCAAACTTGAGTATGACGAGTCAGGCCACATCATTGAGATGAGCGGTGAGGATTGAGTCCCTCTTGCAGTAATATAATCATAATCCCAGCTATAACCCCATCCCTGTTGCATTTATGCAGGGATGGGATTTTTTTGATGCGGTCATTGTCATGATCAATCTCAGGTGCGGAAGTGTGTTGTTTTCCATGTCTCGATTCTTTGTAGTAACTTTGCAGGGCTAATACTTACAGGCATGTATTCTTCAATTCCGACAACTGGCATAAAGGAAAAAGTGATATCTTTTATCTGGCAACATATGCTGCTCCTGATCTCATTGTATCTGATGACGTTGGGAGTCGTTTTTTGTGTGAAATCCTGTTTGGGGAGCAGTGTTGTCTCCTCCCTTCCGTTTGTGTTCTCCCTGGCGGGGATGGATGGCAAGGTCCCCGGATTGACTATAGGAGGCTACACGATTGTGATGAATTTTATTCTGGTGTTGTGTCAGATGCTTATTTTGAGAGGTCGGTTCGACCCCATGCAACTGTTTCAGCTTGTGATAGGGTTTGTGTTCGGATGGTTGATTGACGTTAATATGATGCTGACATCCGGTCTTCATTGTGATACATTGTTTTCTCAATTGATCGTCCAGGCGATAGGGTGTACGGTCATGGGTATAGGGATTGCCTTTGAGGTCAGGTGCGGATCGGTCACCATGCCAGGCGAGGGTATTTCGATAGTTGTCAGCCAGGTTGTGCAGCGGCCGTTCGCGAAAGTCAAGATATGGGTTGATACCACTCTCGTATTGCTCGCGATTGTGTCTTGTTATCTGTTTTTCGGCAGCTGGCAATGGAATGTCATAGGTGTCGGGACTCTTTTTGCAATGATATATGTAGGGCTTGTGGTTAAATTTATGACTCCACATCTTGGATGGTTTGACCGTCTTTTGGGGTATATTCCCGGATTCCGGCGTTATCTGTTCGGGCTTGCCCGGTTTATATATCGTCATGGTTCCAGATCGGAATAATAAGAGGTATTTTCAGTAAATCTGAATCCGTAGAAAAAATTTTTCTACGGCTTTAATGATTACAGTTCTCGTTATCTCGGGTATAAGTGTTATATTTGCAAAAAATAATCTGTAAAATTCTCAACTTATAATACCACTCAACGATATGAGCGTTAATAAGGTTATACTTCTTGGCAATGTGGGGCGTGATCCGGAAATCCGTTATGTGGAGAAGCGTCCTATAGCTTCATTCCCGCTTGCGACGGATGAAAGGCCTGTGAGAATGCCTGACGGGACGGAAAGGCCTGGACGTACAGAGTGGCATAATATCATAATGTGGGATGGTGCTGCCGAGATGGCAGAACGATATATACGCAAAGGGACCAGGATGTATATCGAGGGGCGGCTACGTTATCGCACATGGGAGGACCGTAACACCATAAAGCGCACTGTCACGGAAATCTATGTCGATTCTTTTGAGCTTCTCGGATCTCCTAAATCCAGTTGATCTGCATGGTAGGGCGTTTCTCATTCAATTGAATCCCCTCGCGGTATTGGTCCTGACATGTTCATAAGTTTTTATCATAACCGCCAAAATTTCAGTCTGATATTTTGGCGGTTACACATTTAATTCCTAACTTGTGGCCGAAATCCTTATGCAAGCGCGCTAAGGATAAATCTACAGACCTCATCACATTTTATATTTATTTTATCAATTCTAATAACATGACTGGATTTTACCTGCAAGGTCCGCGTTTTGAGTCGGTCTTTGCTGTGACATTGGTGGTATTTACATCTATTTTTTCTTTTGTACGATCTTCTGCTCAAGAGGTGTTTTACCGTGTTCATGCTGATGAATACGAGCTGATAAAGGATCATCTGCGTAATTATCCTAACGGTTTTCTAATAGTCTCCCCTGATAAAAAGATGGCTATGCCTCATATTCTTGCTGCAAGCGGGAGTAAGACAGTTCTGGAAGGGGTTCCGGTCGACATCTCGGACGACGGTGAGACTATTACGGTGGATGATGTGGAAAACAGCAATATATTGTATGAGCTGACATTGCCGAAAGGGAGCAGCTATGTCAATCTGCAATATAGTCGGGATGGCAGCATAATGCATATCTATAATAAAGGGGAAAATGCGTTTTATTCAGAAAAGGAGACAAATGACGCTGTGGATAAAAGATTCAGGATAAAATATAACTCCTCTGACGATGCTCTCCTTGAGATCGTGACACCCGAAAAGGATGGAAAGACTTATCATATAATATATGGGGATACACCGACGACTTCCACTGAACGTTTCCGTATGCGTGACGATATGACCGACAAAGAGTTGTCGATATATCACCGCGATTGCTTCAACATACATATAATAGGTCAGGACGAGCGTAGGGCTGATAGCTATGTGAAAATAGGGCTGGATATTGCAGGACTTGTCGCAGGAGTGGAAACTCGGCTTAGCTATGTACAGAACAATGGTGCGGAAGTGGGGATTGCAGAGCTTGTCGGATCTCCTGATTATGAGGTGATATATGCCGATGATGCTGTGCGGTCGGCTGCTTCGGTCTCGATTCCTGTCCGCGATGGTTGCAATACCATTTGGGCGATGCCTGTAATGATGGAGGGCGATGTTGCATATCCGGCAGGCAGGATCTTCAAGGGTAATATAAATTCAGCTTCTTCGGGAATTGCAGGAGTAGGGGAGGATGAGGATGATTCGACTCCTGTCTATTTCGACCTATACGGCAGGAAAGTGTCACAACCGATGTCGCGAGGCGTGTATGTCAGGCGCGTTGGATCGAAGGTGTCAAAGATTATAGTGGAGTGATTTATGACACATTTGTCAGCATCGTTTAACACTATTTGTCAGTTTTAGGCTTTGGCATTTGTTTTGCAAGTTGTTATAGGAAAGGAAACAAAAACACAAAAAACATATATAACATCATGCAGAAAGGACAGATTGGAGTAACAACCGAGAATATCTTCCCGGTCATCAAGAAATTCCTTTATTCAGATAATGAGATATTTTTGCGCGAGCTTGTTGCTAACGCCATTGACGCTACGCAGAAGCTTAAGACTCTTGCTTCGTTTGGAGAATTCAAAGGAGAGCTCGGGGATATGCGCGTCGAGGTCAAGGTCGACAAGGATGCAGGCACACTCACTGTCACTGACCACGGTATAGGCATGACAGCCGATGATGTCAACAAGTACATCAATCAGATAGCGTTCTCCGGAGCCGAAGAGTTTGTCAATAAATACAAAGATAATGCCAATTCCATTATAGGTCATTTCGGACTCGGGTTCTACTCGGCTTTCATGGTGTCGAAGAGGGTGGAGATACGAACACTTTCCTATAAGGACGGAGCCGAGGCTGTGCGTTGGGATTGTGACGGCTCGCCGGAGTATACGATGGAGCCTTGCGACAAGTCGACACGTGGCACAGAGATAACTCTGTGGATCGATGATGACAACAAGGAATATCTTGAGCAGTCGCGCATTGACATGCTGCTTAAGAAGTATTGCCGATTCCTTCCTGTGCCTGTTGTCAGTGGCAAGGAGCAGGAGTGGAAGGACGGAAAGTATGAGGACACTGACCGTGACAAGGTGATCAATTCCACCGAGCCTGCCTGGACCCGTAAGCCTGCCGACCTTACCGATGAGGATTATCGCAACTTCTATCACGAGTTGTATCCCGGTCAGGAGGACCCGCTGTTCTGGATACATCTTAATGTGGACTATCCGTTCAATCTCACAGGCATCCTTTATTTCCCTAAGATCAAGAGCAATCTCGATATACGTAAGGACCGCATACAGCTCTATTGCAATCAGGTGTTTGTCACCGACTCGGTTGAAGGAGTGGTGCCGGAGTTCATGATGCTCCTCCAGGGAGTGATAGATTCTCCCGACATACCTCTGAATGTATCCCGCTCCTATTTGCAGAGCGACCGTGCCGTGAAGAAGATTTCAGGCTATATCACCAAGAAGGTCGCTTCTCGCCTTGAAGATCTTTTCAAGGCTGACCGTTCCGATTTCGAGTCAAAGTGGGACGATATAAAGATATTCATCGAATATGGAATGCTCACTGATGAGAAATTCTGTGATGCGGCCCTCAAGTTCACTCTTTTGCGCGATACGGAGGGCAAATACTTCACTCTTGATGAGTACAAGACCCTCGTCGAAGCATCTCAGACCGATAAGGATGGCAACGTTGTGTACATCTATGCTACCGATCCTGTAGAGCAGTACAGTTATATAGAGGCTGCTAATGCCAAGGGGTATAATGTGCTTCTGATGAACGGTCAGCTTGACGGACATTTCATATCAATGCTTGAGAATAAGCTTGAGAAAACCACTTTCGTGCGTGTCGACAGCAATGTCGCTGACAATCTTGTGGTAAAGGAGGAGAGAAAGGATTCGGGGCTTTCAGCCGATCAGATATCTCTTCTCACCTCTATATTCCGCTCTCAGCTCCCTAAGCTTGAGAAGTGTGAGTTCATGGTGTCGTTCGAGTCCCTTGACCCTGCCGCCAGTCCGGTTCTGATAACTCAGAATGAGTATATGCGTCGTATGAAAGATATGGCTGCCACTCAGCCAGGCATGAGTTTCTATGCCGAACTGCCTGACAATTACAATCTGATTGTCAATACTTCGCAGGCTGCTGTGGCAAAGGTGCTTGCCGATGCCGAAAGTGCACTTGAGGATAAGATATCGCCTCTGCGTGCAGCATTGAATGCCGACAATGAGAAGCTGACAGCACTTCGTGCCGAGATCAAGGACAATAAGCCCACTGATGAGCAGAAGGCTGATGAACAGGAACTTATGGATTCTGTTGATGCCTCTCGTCGTGAGCAGGAGGCTATAGCTGCTGATTATGCCGGCGGAGTGCCATCTGTGAAGCAGATGATCGATCTCGCACTTCTCGGCAACGGATTGCTCCAGGGCAAAGAGCTGAGCGAATTTATAGCTCGTTCGGTCAGGATGCTGTAAGCATCTTTTTCGCTCGGATATAAAATAGATCAAATGACTGTGGACGATTGAACAACGTCCGCAGTCATTTGATTTTTATTTTCGGAT
>ERZ777011.1728-NODE-1728-length-21121-cov-55.157268_pt1 | contig 21121 bp, 21 predicted proteins | sample MGYA00374964_ERZ777011 | MGnify/ENA primary metagenome ERZ777011 (study PRJEB29310, sample SAMD00008975) | mouse gut metagenome | study: EMG produced TPA metagenomics assembly of the Metagenome analysis of fecal microbiota from mouse which was promoted... | reverse complement strand
GAGGCTTTTTTTATGTAGTGGCGTTAACACTTGTTATTAAACACCCTCTTATTCTCTTCGGGGAGATAGGTGACACGGTTCTTTTCCCATGTGAAATTCAATCCCACAGTCCAAGCGATGTCACGTGTGGCGATTATGTCGCCTGAGAGGTCAACTTCCACACCTGTGTTGCGCATATCGCCCACGTTGTCATAGTAGCCGCTGTAACCAAGGCTATAAGGAGCCTTGAAATACATAAGCATGTCACGGGTGTTTCTGACATAGAACTCGGCACCTCCACGCAGACGTGAATTAAACAGCTCGAATTCCAGACCGGCGTTGAAGCCGCCGACTGTTTCCCAAGTTATATCCTTGTTTCCCTTGTCGTTGAATATGTAAGCTACGTTGCCGTCGGAGTTGCGGATGGTATAGGTATCGACGTAACGGTAGTTACCGATAGCGTCATTACCCTGCTCACCGTATGACGACTTGATCTTGAGCATATTTACCAAATGGCTCTTGGGGAACCATTCCTCTTTGGTAAGTATCCACGCCGCACCTATCGACCAGAAGTTACCCCAGCGGTGGTCAGGATGGAAATGTGATGAACCGTCACGTCTGAACGAACCGGAAGCGAATATTCGGTTGTCGTAGTCGTACTGCGCACGGATGAAATAACCTTCCACATTATAATTTGTCTGGTAGCTGCCCATATCGCCATCGACAACAGCACCGTTTATTTCAGTGTTTTTATCGAACATGGCAACCTTAGTACGGTCAGCGGTCACGTTAGTGCCATTATTACGGCTATATTCATGTCCGACAAGAATGTCAACATTGTTTTTGCCGAACGAATTATTATAGTTAAGTAGCTGCTGATAGTTATAATCGATAGTACGATAATGACCTACGAACACTGAGCCTTGTGACGACTCGTTAGAGCTATAACCATAATAGGGGTTCACACCGGTATTAATACGGTTTTCGGTATCGTACACGCTGCCGTTGATGGTCAGGCGGAAGTTATCGAGGAAATCGAAGGTTGCGAATCCCTGAAGACTGAAAGCGTTGCTCACATTTTTGTTTACGTTCAGAAGGTCTTCCTGCACATAGTTGCCGTTTGTGTCAACCGGGCGGTAAAGACCGGCGTTGTTTCCTGAACCGTAGTCGTAGACCTTGCCATGAGAGTCACGGAGAATATTACCCTCTCCGTCACGCACGTACAAGGGATAGATGGGTGACATGTCATTAAGCACATTGAACACGCCTGACTGAGAATTGGTCTCTGTGTGGTTGTAACTTGCGTTAGCACCGACACGGAGGAAAGAGAAGGCTTGGTACTCAGTCTTCAGACGAGCGCTGTAACGCTCGATGTCGTTTCCATACGATATGCCTTCCTCGCCAAGGTAGCCAAGGCTGCCGTAGAAGCTGAACTTGTCGTTACCGCCTGTGAGGTTAAGGTTGTATTCCTGACGGAAACCGTTGCGGGTACCCTCCTCAAGCCAATCGTCGGGATAAAGTGTGTAGATATTGCCGTCGTAAGCCACACGGTTGCCAAGGGTGGCGTTAGGGTTGAGACGACCGTTAGTACCGATCAGCATTTCACCTTCGGGCATACTGTAGACCATATAGCCGAGACCGCCTGAAGAGTTGGGACCGCCAAGTATGTTATTGGCGTTTATATGCGCCTGAGCAAACTGCTGCCCGAGACCATTCATATAATAATTACGCATGGCGAGGTAATGTGCCTCATAGTATTGACCGGGGTCTTTAATGTAGTCATACTTGACACTCGCATCAGTGTTGGCACCCCACTTGGCACCGAAAGACACCTTTGTGTTGGAGCGTCCGGCACTCTTTGTGGTTATAAGGATCACACCGTTAGCACCACGAGCACCATAGAGGGCGTTGGAAGCAGCGTCCTTAAGCACGGTCATGCTTGCGATGTCGGCAGGGTTGATATCGTTAAGATATCCGCTGTAGGGAAGTCCGTCGAGCACTATAAGCGGGGCAGTCCCGGCATTGATAGAGCTGACACCACGGATAAGGATAGTCGGGTCTTCGGTAAAACTGTTGACAGAAAGCATCTGCAGACCTGTCACATTGCCGCTCAGGGCTTCGATAGGGTTTGTGACCTGCTGACGCTCGATGTCGGCGGCGCTCACCACGCTGGCAGCACCGGTGAATGCCTCACGCTTCTGTTTACCGAAGGCAACCACCATGACTTCATCCATCATCTCAGAATGAAGTTCGAGTCTAACCACAAGATCAGGCTTTATATCGACAATCTTTGTCTCATAGCCGATGTAAGAAACTTCAAGCCGCTTATCGGACTGACTCAGACCGGAAAGAGAGAACTTACCGTCAACGTCAGTGGCACCAGCGATATTCGTACCAACGACACGCACGGTAGCACCAATCAGAGGTAAGTCATCTTCCGCCGAGAGCACCTGTCCTGAAACACGCCCGTTTTGCGCAAAGGCATTAACTGCCGCAAAAAGCAGTAATGCCCATAATAACATTACTTTTCTCATAGGAATATCATGATAATTTAGCGCAAATTTAGACAAAAAATTTAAAAATTGACATTTTTTGTCTAAAAATATGTCAATTTAATGTCATTTTGCCATAAAAAATCTTCCGGACGGGGAAAATTCCGTCCGGAAGATTACGTTATGCTTTATTCGTCAGAGTAATATGTTAATTACTTGCCGGCGAGTTTCTGCTTGAGTTCAGCAAGAGCTTCGAGGTCACCGAGAGTGGTCTTTTCGAGCGGTGCGTTGAGAGCGGGAGCCTCTTCAGCACGGCGGTTGCCACCACGACGGTTAGCTGCCTGCTTCTTGGGAGCTTCTGCGCGTTCACCCTTCTGCTCATCTTCGAAGATGCGGCTGTGAGAAAGGATGATGCGCTTGCTGTCCTTGTTGAATTCGATAACCTTGAAGTTGAGCTTTTCGTCAACCTGAGCGCGGCTACCGTCTTCCTTCACGAGATGCTTGGGAGTAGCGAAGCCTTCAACACCGTAGGGGAGAGCGATGACTGCACCCTTCTCAACCATTTCGATGATGGTACCTTCGTGGATTGAGCCAACGGTGAATACTGTTTCAAATACATCCCATGGATTCTCTTCGAGCTGCTTGTGGCCGAGAGAGAGACGGCGGTTGTCCTTGTCGATTTCGAGAACCTGAACTTCGATGTCGGCACCGATCTGAGTAAATTCAGAGGGGTGTTTAACCTTCTTGGTCCAAGAGAGGTCGCTGATGTGGATAAGACCGTCAACGCCTTCTTCGATTTCAACGAATACGCCGAAGTTGGTGAAGTTGCGCACCTTAGCAGTGTGCTTGCTGCCAACGGGATATTTTGTTTCGATATTTTCCCAAGGATCGTTCTTGAGCTGCTTGATGCCGAGAGACATCTTGCGGTCCTCACGGTCGAGGGTAAGGATAACGGCTTCGATTTCGTCGCCAACCTTCATGAAGTCCTGAGCAGAGCGGAGGTGCTGGCTCCAAGACATTTCGCTAACGTGGATAAGACCTTCTACGCCGGGAGCGATTTCAACGAATGCGCCATAGTCAGCCATAACGACAACTTTACCCTTAACCTTGTCGCCAACTTTGAGGTTAGCGTCAAGAGCATCCCAAGGATGGGGCTGGAGCTGCTTGAGACCGAGAGCGATGCGCTTCTTTTCGTCGTCGAAATCGAGGATAACGACGTTGAGCTTCTGGTCGAGCTGGACCACTTCTTCGGGATGGCTTACGCGGCCCCAAGAAAGGTCAGTGATGTGGATAAGACCGTCTACGCCGCCGAGGTCGATGAACACACCGTAAGAAGTGATGTTCTTGACAGAACCTTCGAGCACCTGACCCTTTTCGAGCTTGGCGATGATTTCACGCTTCTGCTGTTCGAGTTCGGCTTCGATGAGAGCTTTGTGGCTGACAACGACGTTCTTGAATTCTTGATTGATCTTAACGACTTTGAACTCCATAGTCTTGCCTACGAAGATGTCATAGTCGCGGATGGGCTTAACATCGATCTGAGAGCCGGGAAGGAAGGCTTCGATGCCGAATACATCGACGATCATACCACCCTTAGTGCGGCACTTGATGTAACCCTTGATAACTTCGTCTTTCTCAAGAGCCTCGTTGATGCGATCCCAAGAGCGGGCTGCACGGGCTTTACGGTGAGAAAGGATGAGCTGACCCTTTTTGTCTTCCTGATTTTCGATGAAGACTTCTACGGTGTCACCCACCTTGATGTCGGGATTGTAGCGGAATTCGCTAACGGGGATGATGCCGTCGCTCTTGTAGCCGATGTTAACCACAGCCTCACGCTTGTTGAGGGCGATGATGGTACCTTCGATTACGTCCTTGTCACGCACGGTGTTGAGCGATTCATCATAGGTTTTGGTGAGCTCTTCGCGGGTTTTGTCACCCTTGGTCTCACCCTTTGCATACGCTTCCCAATCGAAATCCTCGATAGGGGAGTTTTTTACTTCTTCAGTCATTAAAAAATGGGGTTAATAAATAAGGTTAATTAAAACTGCTTGAAGGTCACAGACCTCAAAGCGGCGCAAAGGTACAAATAATTTTCCAATTTACAAGCATTTACGGCAAGATTAGAATAGAAGATTGAAAAAAATTCAATCTTTCAGGGAGAATAGCACGATAAATCGCACACCCAAGTACAAACCTGAGGATAACCGTAGGGTTGTTCGCTTGAATAGATTCCCCACTTTTCGGGGGCATAGATCTAAAAAATCAACGGCTTGCCGGTATGCCGAGACTGTGTGACCATCATATACGCAAGCGCGAACCATGCGGATGTTGAGTTGTTTTATATTTATAAGCCATACGGCTTTCTAAACCTTTAAAACTCTAATTGTATGGATATTCAACAGATTATCACCCAATTGCAAAACAAATTCGGCGGCTCGCTCGACAGCTCAAAGATAACCGGAGCGCTTAAAGGCATGGATCTCAGCAATTTTTCTTTCTCTGACATTGTTTCTAAGCTGAAAACCGACGGGCTGATTGGCGACCTCGATGGTGACGGTGTGCAGGAAAGCTTCATCGAAGAAATCAAAGGCAAAGCCTCAAGTATGCTCGGCGGAATGTTTGGCAAATAGTACCAAACGCTAACTGTCTGAGTGTTTATTTTAACCGACATAACCCCGGCGGCTATTTGGCTGCCGGGGCTCTTCTTTTATAATTTGCCAAATAAAAAAACGTTTCAATATGACCTATCCCCACACAAGCGATATAATATCAATGGCGCATCAGGGGATTCCTGACACGCCATTGCCTATTACATAAGGTTAGATTTCGGATGTGTATTATTTAGCGATTGCTATAGCTACACGGTTTTTGTTGTTTTCAGCGAAGGGCTGTTCGGTGTCACCTTCAGCGGCAACATTGATACGAAGAGTATCGATACCACCCTTGCGGAGAGCGTCGGCAACGCTTTGAGCACGGAACTTAGAAAGCTTCATGTTGTAAGCAGATGTACCGGTGTCCTTGTCAGCATAACCTGTGATGGTAACCTTAGTGTCGGGGTTAGCCTTCATGAAGGAGATCATTTCGTCAATCTTAGCTGATTCGGCTGCTGAAATCTTAGAAGAGTTGATAGTGAAGAAGATGTCCTCGGTGAGAGTGACAGGTTTCTTCTCAACCACGGGAGCGGGTTCGGGTTTGGGTTCGGGAGCAGGCTGAACAGGAGCGGGAGCGGGTTCTTCCTCAACCACTGCAACTGTTTCTACTACTTCAACGGGTTTAGCTTTGGTCTTGCCGAAGCTGATGGTCAAACCGATGAGACCGTTGATCTGCCAGTCGCTGTTCTTACCATTCTTAGAGTTAAAATGGTCAGGGAGCATGTTGGCGTTAGCCTCAAGGTTTATGGCAACTGACTTGCTCACATTGATATCCAAGCCAAGACCGGCACGACCGGCGATAAACATTCTCTTACCGCTCCAAAGCTTCTGGAAATCGTAGCCCTTTGCAGCAAGTTCGTTAGCCTGTTTGTTGTGGAAACCGAGAGCGCCACCGACACCTACGAAACCATAGAAGTCAAGAACACGGTCGGGGTTGTAACCGCAGAAAAGGTTGGTGAGCGAGAGCATCGCGTCAAGATTGCCCTGCAGATAGTTGAACTTGTAGTCAGTCTTGGGATTTACCCAGCCGCCTTTAGCTTGCCAACCGCTACCGCCCAATCTCAAACCGAAGAGCGGTGAGAATTTGTAGCCGACATTTATAGCTGCGGCGGGTGATAACAAGTCTTTGAAGTCTGCTTCGCCGACGGTGTAACCACCGCCTACCTGAAGCTGCATGAACCAGTGGGGATTAAATTCCACTTCCTGACCTACCTCCACATTTGTAACGGAGGCTGCCTCTTGTGCAGAAGCTGTAAATGGTAATGTTGAAGCAACGAGAGTCAACGCTACTGCCAATTTTTTATTAATCTTTTTCATAAATAAAAAAGTTGAGATGATAATCACTAATTGAAGCTATTATACTAAAATTAACACAAATTTCACCATTTTTATTTGAGTTATCACCATGAAAATGCACTTTTTACGAGCAATATGCAAAACTCGCAACATATATATTGCACCAAACGCAATATATTAATGATTAAAGCACTAAATCTCGTTTGCGTTTTATAACCATTCATACAAAATAGCCATGAAAGTTAGCAATTTGATAAATTTAACGCCAAACTATTATAAACATATTTGTTTATTTTATAAATTTGCAATCTATGAACAATATGTTAGAGGCATACAAGGGGATAGCACCCGGAAAGGTCATATCGCATGAACTTAATCGTAAGAAAATTTCTCAAAGGGAGTTTTCCACTGCTATTTGCGAGCATTATCAAACGATAAATGCAATAATAATCGGGAAGCGCCGTATGACCATCGGGCAGGCGTTAAAAATGGAGAAAGAGTTGGGATTGAATGAAGGATTCCTGCTCACATTACAAATGTATCATGACATTAAATCATATAAACATAGCCACGATACGACTTTAACAAACAATGCTCCCCTACCCCGAATACGCAAAGTTGTATTTTGGGACACAGACATTGAGAAGCTTGACTGGCAGAAACACAAGGAGTTTATCATATCACGTGTCCTGCAACGGGGCAACGCCAATGAGAAACTCGAATTGGAGAGATTTTACAACATTAAACTTTAACCTATGAAACCCTCACCTCAACTACATACCTCAACCGTAACCAAACAGCTAAAATCTATCTTAGACAATCTCATGAAAGAGGATTTATTTTCTCCATTTGTGCTTGTCGGAGGCACCAATTTGAGTTTACGATTCGGACACCGCATGTCTGACGACATAGATTTATTCACCGAATCAGATTATGGCAGTCTTGATTATGAGTCCATGGAGCATTACCTGTCAGAAACTTATCCATATTATGACTGTCCCGGATGGGATCCCATAGTTGGGTTCGGCAGAAGCTATTACATCGGAGAGGATGAAATGAACTGCGTCAAATTAGACCTCATGTATACCGACAAATTCATATCTCCTGTCGATGAAATTGAAGGGGTCAGAATGGCATCCATAAATGATATCGTAGCGATGAAAATGGATGTCATAAGCCGTATTGGCAGGAAAAAAGACTTTTGGGATATACATCTGCTTCATGATTATTTTTCATTGTCGGATATGATCAATATCCATGAAAAACGATATGAGTGGACACATGACCGACAGGAAATAATAACAAACCTCACTAATTTTCAGAATGCGGATAACGATCCGGATCCACGGTGTATTTTAGGCAAAGATTGGGACTTGATAAAGTTAGATATCATTGATTGGACCAAGGAATTGTTATGAGATCTCTAAACGTCTTCCCATAAAATAAATAGGCTCAGTGTCAAATTTAGCTGAGAAATTGGTTTTTATTGGTAGAGGACGTGGAGATATGATAGAAATTAAGTAATTTTGCAGATAATTAACGAGTATAGGTTTTGTGATCCCTCGCATGATGCGTATACATAGGCTCCTGATTCTAATTATTGTTCTAACAACGGTCACATCGCCGCTGCGAAGCATAGGTGCTATCATTCAGAATGGTGAGAACCCGGACTCCATAATTCATAAAGCCAAAGCAATCATCAAAGACGAGGAAGAAAAAATCGAGGAGAAGATTGCGGAAGAACACGAACACCTCGCACAGGAGATAGCACAGGATTCACTACATCCGTCATCCACACTATGGATGAAACAGCTGGTAGAAAACGGTTTCCGAATTCATGATCCGAACATATATTACCCACGTTTCCCCCGATTTCTGCTAAAAGTATACAATTGGGGTGACCGCACATTCAACTCATACGACCCTGATTATGTGATAGGCACTGGCAAGAACTGGAAGCTTCAAGGTAAAAGCTACAATTGGTTCGAGACTTCCTCTATATTTTTCCCTCGCAATTCAATATTAAACATGCACTCCGACCTGTTTGCCGACGCCGGTGGTCACATAAGTTTCATGGCTGTAAGTGTGGGTTACATGTGGAATATGAATGAACTGTTTAAGAAGTCCACATCACGCCATACGTTCAATTTCGACTTTACATGCTCACGCTTCACCATAAACATTCAGTCAACCAAGTCGGACGGAGGTATGATACTCACAAAGCTTGGCGACTACAACGACGGCAGGCATTTTCATTACGACTTTAATGATGTGGTGATTAACACCTTCTATGTTGACGCATACTACTTTTTCAATAATAAGAGGTATTCCAACGCAGCAGCCTACAGTTATTCAAAATACCAACTGAAAAGTGCCGGGACAGCGATAGTAGGATTCAATTTCACCGAGCAGAACATGAATATGGATTTTTCATCGCTTCCGGATGAAATGCTTGAACATCTGCCGCTTGAAACGCCCTATTACACATTCCACCATAAAGACTACGCCATTTTAGGCGGATATGGGTATAACTGGGTGCTTAAGCCACGCAGATGGCTCATAAACGTGACCGCAATGGGCGCTATCGGGTATAAACGTACTTATGAAGATGCCACTGACGGCAAACGTGACTTGGTGGCAAACAATTATAAACTATCAGTCGGCTCGGTGTATAATCACAAGGCTCTGTTTGTGGGAGGAGTCTTAAAAATCAACGGATTCCTGTATTACAACTCCAATTTCACCCACTTCAACACATTAAACACATTTTCAATCATTGTCGGCATGAGGTTCTAACTCAAAGCCACAAGGCTGAATCGCCAATCAAGCTATTGCCACAATGAAGTATGTGGCGCAATAAAACAATATCAGCACGGCAGTCATGCCGAGAATAGGGGTCAACGCCCTACCGTTCAGCTTTGACATACGCACACACAACAGGGAGTGAAGCAACAGATAAACCATCGGAGCCATCCACCATAATTTCATCACTGCCATCCATTCCGGAAGCGTGAGAAGGACGCCCAAAAAGCCGTTCATAAGGTAGATCCAAAGCATAGGACGCCTTCCAAGTATCACCGCAAGGGTATTTTTGCCAACGGCACGGTCATCGTCCATATCACGGTAATTGTTGACTATAAGCACATTGGCAATCATCACACCAATCCCTATGGAGGCAAGGAAAACCCACCACGGGAGGAAACCAGCCTGAAGAATATATGTAAGAGACACAGGCACTATGCCGAAAAAGCATATCACAGCCACTTCGCCAAGTCCGTGATGCGACAGCGGATAGGGTCCCGAGCTATATGCTATGACACCGAAAGCAGTGATTATCCCGACGAGATACATCCACCATGATCCATAAAGCCACACGAGCACGCACCCTACCACACAAGCGGCGGCAAGAGTTACGTATGTGGCAGCTTTCATGGCACCGGGGGTTATATCTCCCTCAGTGACACCACGGCGAGGTCCCTCACGTCCAGCCTTATCAAGACCTCCTTTAAAATCATAATACTCATTGGCGAAATTAGACGCTATCTGCGCAAGCAAGGCAAAAACAAAGCATAGCACCACCGGGGGGAGCTGAAACCGCCAAGTAGCGGCTCCAATCCCGGCAGCATAAAACACCCCTGCCAGTGAAACCGGCAGGGTGCGTAATCTCATAGCCTCAATCCAGCATCCGAGTTTCATATACTGACTATGAATCGTATGGCAGGTTAGGCTTTGTTAAGTTCATCAAATTTTTTGGCGATCGCGGCGGCTATCGCTTCCATCTCCTCGGCGGGAAGTGTCACTTTGGACTTAAAGTTCATATCACTTTCCGAGTTCATGGGGATGAGATGGATGTGAGCGTGGGGCACTTCGAGTCCCATCACAGCCACACCTATGCGTTTGCAGGGCATAGCCTCCTTAAGAGCCTGAGCCACACGTTTGGCAAACAAAGTGTATTCCTGATATTCCTTATCGTCAATATCAAAGATGTAGTCAGTTTCCTTACGAGGTATTACAAGCACATGTCCGGGGGCAACGGGGTTAATGTCGAGAAACGCATAATGCTTGTCGTCGGCAGCTACCTTATACGAAGGTATCTCTCCGGCTGCTATTTTGCTGAAAATAGATGCCATGACAACAAATATTTTTTATGATTAGAAGTTGATTTCAACAATTTCAAATTTCATAAGTCCGGCGGGAACTTTGATTTCCACTACTTCACCGAGCTTATGTCCAAGCAAGCCTTGTGCGATAGGTGTGCTCGAACCGATTTTTTTCGCCTTGAGGTCAGCCTCGGAATCAGCGACAATGGTATATTCCATAGTCATGCCGTTGGCAGTGTTTTTGATTTTGACACGGTTGAGTATCTGCACCTCCTCGTTGTTGAGTTTGCTTTCGTCGATGATACGTGAGTTGGCAACAAGATCCTTGAGCTGAGAAATCTTCATTTCAAGCATACCCTGAGCCTCTTTAGCCGCATCGTACTCGGAGTTTTCCGAGAGGTCGCCTTTATCACGAGCTTCGGCGATTGCAGCAGATATACGTGGACGCTCTACTGATTCCAGAAAAGCGATTTCTTCCATTTTTTTCTTGTAACCTTCCTTGGTCATGTAAGTTATAGCCATGGTAGTAATGTATTGAATTTTAATATATTGATATTTTGTGAGAAAACGCCAAACGTAAAAAAGAAAGAATCCCGATGCTTGTGGCTACGAGACCCTACCGAATCTTTGCGTTTGGAATGATATTTCAAAATTGTGATGCAAAGATAGTCACAATAATCCATTTTCCCAAATCTCCACCCCAGCTTTTAACAAAATTTGAGGGAGTTTTATATGAAGGGAAAGTTTATGAAGGAGGGGACTGGCAGAGTCCCCTGCGGGGAACGATATCATTGTTACCCCCCGTAGGAGCGCAGCGACTGCGGGGGACCGCAGAGCCCACGACCCTCCTCGTCCGAGTCCCCACCGGGGACGACATCATTGTTAACCCCCGTAGGAGCATCGCGACTCCGGGGGATGTAGAGAGCCTTCCCCTGTCCAATAGTCCCCATCGGGGACGATATTATTTCAGATACCGCTCATCCCAGACCTTCCCTGATAGATATGACAGTTGCCTTATTTCATCCTCATATCCATATACCCCATGATGTTCCTTCTGATTTTTGATATAATTAATCACAGTATCCCTATCCGCAGCAGATTTAGAGAATGCGAAATAATCCTCACTCCATCCTGCAAAATCCGGGAAAAGCCCCGACTTCTTCATCCACAAACTGCTTTTACGCTTCATCTCCCCGGCTATATCTGCGATACATACATTGGGGTGCAGGTCAACAAAGATGTGAACATGGTTAGGGGGGATACCGCCTATTCGTAGAAGTTTACATTTCCTATCTTCTAAAATACGCCACAGATAGCGATATAAATCTGTCTCATGCGACAGATTTATAGTCATTTCTCGTCTTTTTGTGTTAAAGACGATGTGGTATAGATTACAGGTTAGGCTCATAAATAAAAGTTGTTTTATAGATAATTGTATTTCACAAAGGTAATCTATTATCTGGAAGTTTGAAAATATATTTGGAAATTATTTTTATTTCTTGATAATATCGTCCCCTGAGGGGACTCAGAGGTGGGTGGTGTCCTCTGTCATCCCCCGCAGTCGCTACACTCCTACGGGGGTTAACAACGATCTCGTCCCCGATGGGGACTCCGGAGGCGGGAGAGGGGGGCTCTCTGCAATCCCCCGTAGTCGCTGCGCTCCTATGGGGGTTAACAATGATATCGTCCCCGATGGGGACTCCGGAGGCGGGAGAGGAGTGGCTCTCTACATCCCCCGCAGTCGCTGCGCTCCTACGGGGGTTAACAACGATCTCGTCCCCGATGGGGACTCGGGATGAATTCGCTAACACTGCGAAATACGATGGAGGTTACCGGATGTGGTTGCGGGGGTGGTAGGTGAGGATGTCGGAGCGGAGGGCGGTGCGGTCGAGGTGGATGTAGATTTGTGTGGTGGAGATGGATTCATGCCCGAGCATTTCTTGGATTGCACGCAGGTTGGCGCCACCTTCCAAAAGGTGGGTGGCAAAGGAGTGGCGCAGAGTATGGGGGGATATGGATTTACGTATCCCGGCACTTTCCGCAAGGTCCTTCACTATCTGGAATATCCTTTCACGTGTGAGATGCCGCCCGCGGCGGTTAAGGAAGAGAATATTATCGTCACCGGGCTTTATCGGGAGGGCGGCACGGTCAACCATATAGTCATTGATTTCAGCTATCGATGTCTCCGACATAGGCACCATCCTCTCTTTACTCCCTTTACCCATAACCACAAGGTATCCCTCATCAGCGAAAATTTTTGAGATCTCAAGCGACACAAGCTCACTCACACGCAAACCGCAGCCATAAAGTGTCTCTATAATGGCACGGTCACGCTGCCCCTCTGCCTTGTTCATATCTATTGCCGCAATCATAGCGTCAATCTCCTCCAAAGTCAACACCTCCGGGAGATGCACACCTATCTTTGGGGTCTCAAGTAACTCGGATGGGTTTGCATCGATATAACCTTCCATGGTTAGAAATTTGAAGAACGACCGTATCCCGGCGACAATCCTTGCTTGCGAACGCTCGGATATACCGACATCACGCAAATCACCGATGAAAAAACGCAATGTGTCTATCGTGACATCACGCAACTTTACCGGAGACGGACTTCCGTCATCTCCTCTCCCATCGTCCAAATATACGAGCAACTTCCGCACGTCACGCAGATAACCTTCACGGGTGTTGTCTGACACACCCTTCTCCATCATCAGGTAAAGGTCGAAGTCAGACACTATCTGTGGAATGTCGGTTATATCTCGCATAGCTTATAATATTAGGGCACGATGTCGTCCAACGGACGCTTGACAAAGGTACAAAATTATATTAAAATAGCCCGGACTTTGGAGGGTCCGGGCTAAATATTTCACGAGATGTTATCAAGACGCCGATATGTCCGTATCGGCTCGAGATGCCGCAGAAAGATGTCGGGACGATGTTGCTTTGGCAGTAAAATACCTCAGCACAACAGCCGTGACGAAATAAAGGGCGGTGAGTCCCCATAATCCCCAATAATATTGCGAAAGGTCAGACAGCGTTGAGTCATTGCCGTTCATTCTTATGAAACTCTCCACTCCGAAAGTCGCAGGGATGAGATCGGATACAAGCAGCCAGAATTTATTGAAGGCGTAACGGGGCCATGTAAGTCCTGACAGGAACAGGAACACGACAGAAGTAAACACAATCACAAGCAGAGATGATTCCCTCTCCCTCACAAACACCTGCAATGTCTGCCCAAGGAAGGATGTGGCAAGGAGCATGACGAATATCATAGGCATGTAATCCAAGAAGCTACCCACGTGCGGCAGGGAGAACATGTGAGGGATAAACTCCAATATGTAATAGCTGATAGGGAGATATATCATCATGTAGCATAATGTCTTCCCCAGCACGGTAGCAACCGCCCCACCCTCATATTCGTACGGATCACGCCCGCGGTTTCGGCGCCGGCGGTCAGCTGCAGTTCCGGCTATCATTGTGATGCCGAGCAACATACTCTGCTGCAGAATCAGCACCACGATACCGGGCATTACAAATGAAGCGAATCCCTGAGTAGGGTCACCGAGGAAAAACGACTCGGAATTGACCGGCAGACCGCTCACCACTGTGGTGAGAATCCCACCCCGGCTAAGCCGTTCGGCAGTGATTTTGGCAGTCTCAGCCATACGCACATCGGTGAGCGAGAAAAGGAACTGACGGTAACGGAGCAATAGCGACATGTCGCTATAAAACGACATTACGGTTGGCTCCCCACGCCCTATTTTCTTAGCATAGTCATGCGGAATTTCAACCACACCATAACATTTCTTTTCATGCATTGCCGTTTTAGCTTCGCCCATATTGGCGGCGTATCCCACAATTTTTATACCTTGTGTGGCATCAAGGGTGCGTACCAGCTCCCGGCTCTCGGCAGTGCGTGAGTTATCGACCACGACAGTGGATATGTCCTTGACCACCTCCGGATTATATATTAGCGTGTATATAATAGGGTAACCCAAAGGGAGTGCGACAAAAAACAGAAGAACGCCAATGTCGGTAAACACCAGAAGAGACTCTCGGCGCCATACTCTATATATGCTTTTTAACCAATTCATTTCGGCGTGTTTAAATAAAATTCAAATTATATGTTTCCTATTTCACATACACCGGATTAAGGCAGTGTTTTTTAAGACGTTTCAGCCCCACAACCGGAAGCAACAGCATAACCAGCATCACTATGTAATATACCCTTGAATAGTAGATAGGTATGCCGTTAAGAGCCTGATCTATGTATATTAAGAAATAGTTTCGTATAGGTAATATGTAGGAGAATATAGCAACACCGCCATACATCTTATCGACAGGGAATGAGAATCCAGCTATAGAGAAACTCAGAATACCTGTGAGCGAGACAATACTCATGGAGAGTCGTGCGTTAGGGAGCAGTTCAGTAACGAGCACCGCAAAAGCCTGCGACGACATGACAAGGAGTATCATGGCAAACACCATGTGGAGCGGATGATTGTTAAGCGGGAAGTGCAAATAGCCAAACAGTATAGACTGTATAAAAACCCCTACAGCCGAAAAGATAAACGTCTGAGGGAGTAATTTACCGGCAAGCGCCACTGCCATGCTCCCCTTAGCCGTTGCAAGCCACTCGGGAGCGGTGTCATTCTTTATCTCCTGACAGATGCTGAATGAGGTTATGAGCATAACCAGCAACGCAATCATCGCCGGGATGAATGACTGACATAGATATATCGAATAGTTCGTCCAAGGGTTTCCCAACGGGTGTATATCCTGATTAAAGGACTGTATCATAGCACCGGCGGTAGAATAGTCAGCGCCGGCACTTACAAGAGTGGTTTCCACAATCTTTCCGGCAGTGGTGACAGCTATGGTCTTGAAGCCCTTGTATGAGAGACTGCCCGGCACGAAGATTGACATATTGGAGTAAAAAGTCAGCGTGGGGGTCTTCCCGCTCAAAGCCTTCTCCTGAAAATCGGAAGGGATGTAGAAGAACCCGTAAAGCTCGCCGCTACGCACCTTATCCATAGCCTTATGGTAGCTCTCGACATCATCGGTTATGTCTATAAGCTCCATAGCGTTAAGCGACCTCGCTATGCGCCGGGACATAGAGGAATGATCCATGTCAACCATCCCTACGGGCACATTCAGAGGCAACCCCTCATTCATCAGGTCGATGAAGAAGAGTGAAAACGCTATTGGCACAATCAACATCATGGTGATGTAGATTTTGCGTGAAGCGAGTTGGATTATGCCACGTTTTAAAGAGTCTAACATTACGTTGCTTTTTGAAGGGTTGACTTATAGGATATCGCTATTTCAGGAAATAGACCACTGTCATGCCGGGACGCAGATCGGGAATAGCCTCAACGGTATGGGCTTTGACTTCGAAAGTCTTGCTGTCCCACTGACCGGTTGACTTGGTTGCCTGCCAGTTGGCATATGAGCCGAGGTCACGCACATAGTATATCTTAGCTTTCACACGTTTTTTGTCGAGCGCAGGTATCATCACCTCGATTTCATCGCCGAGTTTCATGTCATTTAGGAACTCCTCACGGACATTGAATGTAACCCACTTGTCCTGAATCTTCAACAAGCTCATCAAAGGCGCACCAAGCGACACAAGCTCGCTTACCTCAGGATAAACCTGATCAATCTGTCCGTCGCAGGGGGCAAGCAGATACTGATCCTCAAGAAGGCTCTGCACTTCAGCCACACCACCTTTTGCAACATCGACCATTGCGGCGGCACTCGCCTTATCCTCTTTCTGCGCGCCTGACACAGCAAGGTCGAGCTGGCTCTTTGCGGCACGATGGGCGGCGACAGCACCATCGTATGCAGCTTTAGCCTCGTCACGCTTCTGCTCGGAAATCACACCCTCCTTATACAGATTTTCCATACGAGTGTAGGTCTTTTTCGTTATCTCCAAGGCAGCCTCAGCCTGAGCCACGATATCACGGGCAGATTGGATGATCTGTTTACGTGTTCCGGCATCAACTTTTTGGTTCTGCGACTGTGCGGCATTTTCCATGCTCTGTGCCTGCATGAGTTTTGCATCGGCAAGGGAGGAATGGATGTGAATGAGCGTATCACCCTTCTTCACAAAATCACCCTCATGCACGTAAATATCCACGACACGTCCCGGAAGCTTGCCGGAAATACGCACCGAAGTAGCGTCAGCCTGCCCCTCGATGATTTCCGACGGCTTATTCAGGAAACAAAAACCGATAATGGCAAGGACAATACATGCGATCACAAGAATGCCAATAGCTACCATAAGAATCCTGTTCTCTTTTCTCTCAGCGGTAGCAGACGGATTGTTATTTATATCTGACATATCAATAGTAATATTTATAATTTCTTTAATACAAAGTTCCCAATCGATTTAAAAAATTGGTATTTGAAAATTGGATTTTGAAAATCATCAATTGTCAATTGTCAACTGTCAATTGCCAACTGCCAACTGTCCCAGCACCTTAGACAGGTAGACATCACAGAGATAGATGTCAATTCGAGCATCTATATTCTCGGAATGAGCCTTAAGCCATGCCGTCTGCGCCTCCATCACATTGTCAATAGTCATCACACCATCACGGAAACCCACGTCGGCACATCGGAGATTTTCGTCAGCTTCCTCAAGATTAGATTCAGTCATACGGTAAGTCTTAAGCGCTTCCTGAGCCTTGAACGAAGCCTGATTCACCTGAAGATCCACGAGATCCTTGGCATTGTCAAGCTCAAGCTGAGCCGCCAAAGTCTGGGCTTTCGCCGCACGGTATTTATTATAATTGCCGCCCCAATGCCATATAGGCACTGTGAGGACCGCCCCTACGGAGAACATACCGTTGAAGCGATTTTTGAATCCGTTGAAAACGTTGGGGTTTGAAAATGAATATGTACCTACCAATGCGAGATTAGGCATCATGGATGAACGTGCCACCTTAGCCTTTTCGTCATAGATCTTCACACCGAGTTCGAGGGCGCGTATATCCTCTCGCGACCGATAAACATCCTGCATATTGTATTCCCGTGCTATCGGTGCGCCTGTGAGTATCCCCTCGGCGTCCTCATCGGCAAGAGTGAACACGCTGTTGAGCGGAAGTCCGCACACCTGCGCAAGAGCCATTCTTGACAACACCAACCCATTGTTGACCTTTGTGAGATCAACCTCTGCCGAGTTGCGCTTTACATCCACTGTAAGCTGGTCACGCTTCGTTGCCACACCCTGCTCCACCATCAGGCGGACATTATGCTGGAGAGTGTCAAGGAGATTGACATAGCTTACAGCAAGTTTCTGCTTAGCCTTCAGCGACACCACTTGCCAATAAGCGGCATCGACAGCATAGATTATGTTCTGCGCCTCATTGTCATGCATACGCCGGGCAAGCTCCTCGGCATAGCCTGTAATCTTGTTCATCGCTACGATTTTACCACCCATAAATATCGGCTGGGTGAGGGTCACGGCACCGAAAAACACATTGTGCATGTCAAATTCAAGTGCCTCCTTGGGGAGTAGCGCGACATTTTCAGGGACGAACTGTCCGTTAACCTGAATAGGCTCCCCGGTGAGTGGATTTTTCACCAATCCCATCTCATAACCTTTTTTCTCAAGGTTGAATGTCTCCACCGGTAGATACTGATCCTTATCAATGATCGCAATACCTTTTTGGTTATACATGTATCCGCCGGCAAAGTCGAGCGAAGGGAGATAGGCGGCAAACGCCTCCTTCTTCTGATACTTTGCAGCCTCGATGCCGTATGCCGATTTGCGTAGATTCTTGTTATTGGCAAGCGCTGTCTGACGACACTGCTCAAGGGTCATGACACTCCCTTCCTGCACAGCGTCGGTCTGAGCCGCTGCCATTAACCCCACAAGGATTGATGCTGTAAGAAAAAAACTGCGTAGAACCATTATTGATAAATATCTTGAAACGTGAATATAAATACCTTACCTGCAGCCGTGCTGCGACCTCGGTAAATGTATATGAAATGTGTATGCAAATATAACCCCTTTTCCTAAACAAATGTTTAAAAAAAGGGGATTATAATTGGTGGATAATAGGAGAAAAATTGGTCTATTTTACTTATTGATCATTGCCCTGATATCTGCGGGTGTTATTTTGCCTGTGATAAGGATAGCGTTAAACTCGCTCTTATCCTCGTTAAGAATAAGGTATTGGTTAACGTCGTTGGCATTCTTTTTCATATATATCTTAGTGCGCTCTTTTCCCTCATTCACACTTAGAAGTTCCTCGCATCCCTTAGTGTCAATACTTGCTGCCGCATCCTTACTAAGCTTGGCTGCCATAGAGGCATTTTCGGTGGTAAGTATCAGGATATTGTCGAGTTTGCCTGCGAGTCCTCTCATATCCATCCCTTCAGTTTTCATGTCGGGCATCATTTCGAGCATCGCCTTTGACACACGTACCGATGTCACACCGTCAACATCCGAGTATTTATCAAAAAACTTAGTGATCTGCGCCATGCTGGAAAATACTGTTACAGCGAGGAGGATTGTCAAAATATATATTCTTTTCATAATCTGTTATGTTTATATGGGTTGTTGTTTTTAAATGTTGTTTATCTGTTCAAGGCTTGAATTTACCTGCCTTTGAATTTTTTCAGAGGTTTCATTGACGGTTTCCATCCCGTCCATGCTTTTGTCGAGGGCATTTGCGAATATCCGCAAAGCCTTTTCGGTCTGCTGGTAAGCTTCTTCGGGGGTGACGTTTGATTCGGCATGTAAGTCGGCGGTCGGGATATTGGATTTTGCGAAGGACACTCCGAGAGCCACTACAAGTATCAGAGAAGCTGCTATACTGACTATTGCCCTAATGCTCATCGGACGTATTCGCCTGCGGTTTTCCGCAGCCTTGCGCTCGGCTGCTTCCCAAGAGTCTATCGCCCCTTCCAATCGCTCCTCAAGCCCCATCGGTATCTGTGGTTCGGCGACATTCATGAGCTGGAGAAAGATCTCTTTCTCAGCGAGCAGTTCGTCAGCCACATCTTCACCGGCGAAGTAACATGTCAGCTGCTTTTCCTCAGCTTCCGTTGTTTCTCCGTTGTAATACCGGTCAAGGAGTTTTTTGATTTCGGTTATATTATTTCCGTTCATAGTTCAATAGTAGATTATATTGTTCTCGGATCTTTTTGCGGGCACGGCTCAGGAGAGTCCTGATGTTCCCCGGCGAGAGTCCGGTTGAAAGTTCAATTTCGTCAAACGACATATCGGCAACATCTCTCAGTGTCATCACCCGTCGTTGAGGCTCAGGCAGTCTGTTTATCAGATCCATCACCTTTACCGCCTCGTCATGGGTTTCGATATCGTGTGCGACATCATCGTCTGCCATAAGTGTTAACGATTCGGGAAGTTCGTCTGCTTCGTCCAGATGCTTTCGCCTGATGCTGTCAAAGCAGACATTCTTAAGGGTCGCCATGCAGAAACCGTCGGGATTTTCAAGCTCGAAAAATTCTTCACGCTTGCTCCATAGGCGGTAGTAGGTTTCCTGCACCATATCCTCCGCATCCTGAGCGTTACCCACAAGCCTGAAAGCCATGCGGTAAAGTTTGGGATGACATGGGAGGAATAGGAGTTTGAATTCAGCGGCGTCCATCGTGCTTTGGAGTTTGGCTGTTGACCACTCCTGTCACATCGCTCATCTTGAACTTGCCGTTCACCTCCACAAGCGCACAGTCGTCGGAGCTAACACATACTATCACCATCCGGTGAATCACATCTTTTTTCATCTTTGCGAGCACAAGCACCTTTTCGCCATTGTCATTCGTCCTTACCATCTCCTCATAACCGTTCAATGCGAGATTGCTGACACGGTTTTTGAATTTTGATTTGACGGCACTGTTGCAATCCTCAAGGTCGAGCACCCGCACCGATTTTATCTTTTTCACAATCTGGGCGTCCTTGTCGCTACCGACAAACTGTTTGCCTAACCACATCATAAACGGGTTGACATTCACATATTCGGCATTTTTAGCTTCTGAAAACTCCGAGAATATATCTTCGAGAGATTCATTGTTTGCAGATGCGGCAAATGAAGCCGACCCGGCTGTGAGAGCGATAACGAGTATAAGAATTAGTCTTTTCATTTTTCTTTAGTTTTTTAATTTTCGGATTCTCCGGCGGAGGTTAGTCCGTGGAAGATGTTTTGGTTAGTCTTTTTGAGAGCGCTTTCAATTATGATGACGTGACTTCTCCGAAATTTGTTACAACAAAAATGAAATTTTTTTGAAAAAATTACTCTCAGCCGTTAATTGAAGCAATCCGGGCAGCTATTTCTTCCTCCTTACTCTTTTTGGTATTAGTTTGTTGATTTCCCTCAGTGCCATTGGCGGGACGGGGAGTTCGGGCAGCAGCTCCGCAACCCTGACCTCCATCCCTACTGTTCTTAACAGGGAGATGAAATTATTAAGCGTCAAATTGGGATTTTTCCCTTGTTCGAAATGACATATCGTAGTGTAACTCACCCCTGATTTTTGAGCAAGTTCACGCTGACTCATCCTCGCAGCAAGCCGATATTCCTTAACCCTGACTTGAACTGAAAAAAGTTGACACTTTTGAGAGCAAAAACTCAAAAGAGCC
>ERZ777011.1726-NODE-1726-length-21152-cov-3.512537_pt1 | contig 21152 bp, 17 predicted proteins | sample MGYA00374964_ERZ777011 | MGnify/ENA primary metagenome ERZ777011 (study PRJEB29310, sample SAMD00008975) | mouse gut metagenome | study: EMG produced TPA metagenomics assembly of the Metagenome analysis of fecal microbiota from mouse which was promoted... | reverse complement strand
TTTTTCTTAAGCCCCGGGCTACATGTGAGGAATTTTCTTTTTCAAACGTACAAATTAGTATTTTACCGCATGGAGTCTCTCGTCTGTTCCTTTATAACAAATAAATCCTGTTATTACAAAAAAACAATTAAAAACATAATTTAAGCTTTTAAGAACATTTATAACATAAAAAAATTTTTACGCATAATTCTCCATTTCTGACAGATAATAACAACACAATAAGGCAAAAAAACAAGCCGCTAAGACATAATATAACAGAAAACGGAGGACTTATAAAATTATGAGAGCTACAGGCATAGTGAGAAGAATAGACGATTTAGGCAGGGTAGTAGTACCAAAGGAAATAAGACGTATTCTTAAGATAAGAGAAGGAGATCCGTTAGAGATTTACACTGATAAAGAGGGCGAAATAATATTAAAGAAATATTCTCCTATAGGAGAGCTGACAGAGTTTGCAAAGGAATACGCCGATGCCATAGCAAGCGTGTCAGGCTACAAGGTAATGATAACAGACAGAGACCAGGTAATAGCAGTGGCGGGAGGCATTAAGAAGGATTATCAGGGAAAAAGCATAACCGAAAGCATGGATGAGGTTATGAGCGATAGAGATATAGTTTTAAGCGGAAGCGGAAAAAAGGGTGTAGATATTGTGGACAAATATGAGTATGCCGAATATGGACAGGTTATTTGTCCAATAGTCTGCGAGGGAGACATAATAGGCGCCGTGGTTGTAGTTGGAAAGGATGCAGGAGTACAGATGGGTGACGCGGAAAGCAGGCTGGCAGCAGTGGCAGCGGCATTTCTGGGAAGGCAGATGGAAAGCAGATAAAAAAGTGTCGTCTAAAGCCAACACTTGCAAATTCATTTTTTGAATTTGTGGTTTGCGTGACGGAATTTCCTATATATTAAAAAAGTCTCAAGAGTTTTAACTCTTTGTGAATACGACTCTTTCAAGTTTGAAAAGTCTGAAAAACAGATTTAGTTAAACTTGCAGTTTGCATGGAGGAATAGTCTGTATATTATTAAAGAAGTTAAAAAGTTAAAATTTTTGAAGATGACCCTTGTCAACGCTTGTAAATTTGGGATTTGCTAAGGTTGGGGCTGGTGTGAAAGATTTTTTTAAATACACAAAACGCCTTGAAAATTTTGGTTATTTTGATATAAAAAGCTGTTGAAAATCCTAAAAATACTAGAAAAAATGGAAAATTCCTTGACAAATGGAAATAAATTGTTTATATATATACTATGGGTAGCAAATACATAGTATAAAACCCGAGAAAAACCTGTAAATCAGGTTATTATAAAAATATATTATAACAGAGGAGGAGTTTATCCATGAACAAGGCTGAATTAGTTGCAGCTATGGCTGCAGAAGCAGAATTATCTAAGAAGGATTCAGAGAAGGCTTTAAAGGCATTCATCGAAGTAGTAACTAAAGAACTTAAGAAAGGCGAGAAGGTTCAGTTAGTTGGCTTCGGAACTTTCGAGGTTGTTAAGAGAGCAGCCAGAGAAGGAAGAAATCCGCAGACAGGTAAGTCTATGAAGATTGCTGCTTCAAAGGCACCTAAGTTTAAAGCAGGTAAGGCTTTAAAGGACACAGTTAACAAGAAATAGTTAACGTCCATATGGATATTCTTGAACGACGGAAAGGTTCTGCTTATGAGAGTAAGCGGAACTTTTTTTGATTAATACGGTTACAAAGTTGTGCAAAAGGATAAAAATCATAAGATTGACATCATATATGGACAAAATAATAGCATGTTAGCAGCATATAGCAGCAGCATTTCAGATTTTAACCTTTTAACGACATAATCTTAATACATAATAAAGGAGAAAAGATATGAGACTTGATAAATATTTAAAGGTTTCCAGATTAATTAAACGCCGTACAGTGGCAAACGAGGCGTGTGATGCAGGCAGGGTTACGGTAAACGATAAGCCGGCAAAGGCATCTGTAAGTGTAAAGGAGGGAGACATAATAGAAATAAAATTCGGAACAAGAGATGTGAGGGTACAGGTTACCAGCGTAAAGGAAACTGTTAAGAAAGAGGAAGCGGCAGAGATGTATAAATATTTATAAAAAAGCATAATTCCATTTTGCTCCTAATATACATTATAAAGGCATAAGCTTTGTATATGGAGGTCTTTTATTATGGAAGAAAAGCAGCATGTGGGAAGCCACAAAATGCAGATTGTAAACAGAAACCAAGGTATGATTACAGGCGTAATAGATGTGGTTTCCTTTGATTTAAGCGAGATACAGCTTGAGACAGAGCTTGGCATGCTGCAGATAAAGGGCAGCGACCTTAAGGTAAAGCGTCTTAGCCTGGAAAAGGGAGAGGTAGAGATAGAGGGACAGACTGACAGCTTTATTTATTCTGACTTAAAAAAATATAAGCGGAGCAAGGAAAGTCTTGTAGGAAGGCTGTTTAAATAAAATGGGGGATTTTATAAATCAGGAAATAAGCATGTTTTTAGAAGCGGCATACTATGGCATGCTGATGGGAATATCCTACGATGTCCTCAGAATATTCAGAAGAGTTGTCAGCCATAAGAATGTGATTGTATACATAGAGGATTATCTTTTTTGGGTAGTTTGGGGAATTATACTATTTGCGCTTATATTTAATTACAATGACGGAAATATAAGAGGATATGTGTTCGTGGCTGTGCTAATAGGAGGAATCTTATATTTAAAGAGCTTTAGCCCTTTTTTAGTCAAGTATGTATCGTTAATTTTAGGAAATATATTAACATTTATATTGAAAAAACCTTTAAAAGCAGTTAAAATGTTTATAACGAGGCTTGTAAGGAAAGCAAAGAAAGGAATAAAAAAATTAAATGGCATCCCGCATAGGAAGAAAAAAGAAGAATGAAAGCAGGCTGGGCATAGTAGGAATATGCGCAGTCGTAGTTGCGTTTGGCGTGATAATGTTTATAAAGACAAAGGATGTAAAGGAGGAGGCATCAGACTTAAGCAAAAGGCAGCAGCAGCTTGAGCAGCAGCTTGAGGATGAAGAGGAAAGAGCAGGTCAGCTTGAGGAAAGAAAAATATATGTTAAGACGAAAAAGTATGTGGAGGAAGTAGCAAAAAGTCTTGGGCTTGTGTATCCGGACGAGCTTATATACAGACCGGACAAGAATTAAGGGCTTTCCCCGGGCTCTGCGATTATACTGAAATATCCTTACATTAATATCTTTAATATTCTAAATTCCATAAATTCGATTAAAAATAATTCAAAACAGAGAAGCTGTCAAAAAATTTATTGATAGAGGGACAACCATTTGACAAAAAAATAAATCCAAACTATATATAATTCATTTTGCTGTATAAAGGGCAGCAGAATGGAGGAATATAAATGAATAAGAGGTATGTAACATCAGTGGCATCGTGGGTGTTGGGAGCGCTTGCGGTGCGGGTAAACGTGGCAGGCTTCAATCCTATAGGTATGGGCGTGTTTTCTGCCATAATGGCCAGCGGTCTTGTAAAGCTGCCGGCGTTTATTATTATGGGAGTCAGTGTTTTTATGTTTTGGGGCTTTCTGACAGGCGCAAAGTATATAATGGTAATGGCTGCAATAGGGGCGGTTATGGCTATGGCAAGAGACAAAAGAGAACGGATAAATGAGGTGGTAGGAGCCCTGGCCGGAGCCCTGCTGTATGGAGCTATGGAAATAACGGACATACTTATGTCAGAAGCCGTGAATCCTGATTATGCAGGCTTGTCACTTGTGATATTGCTGACATTTTCTGTTTCCATAGTGACGAGCCGGATAATTGAGGCAATAATGATATCAGGAAAAAGGCTCAATGGCGGCGGAAGCAAAAATCTTCATAAGGGGATGGAAAATATATATGAAGAAAAAATAAAAATGATAGCGTCTTCATTTGAGAGGATGTCAAAAAGTATAAAAAATATGTCAGACAAATCGGCGGTAAACTGTATAAGCATGCCCGCCCTGTCAATGGGAAATACAGACGGCATGGATACAGACGATATGCCTAAATCCCCGCAGCTTGAGCTTGTAAACGACATTTGGAGGGGAAGGATGATGGAAAGCAGAGACGCCATTGCCCTTCAGCTAAGCGAAATGTCAAAAATTTTAAAGGATTGTACTACTTCATCATATGTGTTTGTAAATATGGGAGAGCAAAGGGAGCGTTATCTCAGGCTAAAGCTGAAAAATATGGGAATGGTTTTAAAGAAAATAGTGGTACTAAATAATAGAAGAGGAATAAATGAGGTAAATATTACAATAAAGGCAGCAAGAGGTAAGTATGTGACTTCAAGACAGCTTGAGACGGCAATAAGCGACTGCTTTGGGAAAAAGTATAAAATGTCAAGGGATATGGGAAATATTATTAAAAAAGAATATTGTACATATAATCTCATAGAGGCGCCAAATTACTTTGTGCTTCATGGGACAGCCAAATGCGGAAGAAACGGGGAGAGCATATCAGGCGATAATTTTACATGTCTGGAGCTGATGTCAGGTCAGACGCTTTTAAGCGTTTCGGACGGTATGGGACATGGCTTGAAGGCATACAGGGAAAGCGAGATGGTTCTGACGCTTTTGGAGGAGCTTATGGAGGGGGGCTTTACCGAGGAGGCATCCTTAAGGCTTATAAACAGTGTGTTTATAGTAGACAGTGATGATATAAGCCCGGCGTCCCTTGATATGGGAATTATAGATTTGTATTCGGGGGTGTGTGACTTTATGAAAATAGGCGCCTCCACAACATTTGTAAAGAGAGGCGGCTGGATAGAAGCCATAAAGGCAAATTCCATGCCTATTGGAACGGAAAACATAGTAGATATGGAAACCGCATCAAAAAAGCTGTATGACGGCGATTTCGTCATAATGGTGTCTGACGGGGTTATAGACGCAATAGATATGGAGGATAAAGACCGGTATATGAGCGATATATTAATGGACATACATTCCACAAATCCGCAGGAAATGGCAAAGAATATACTAGACAGGATTATAGAGGAGGCAGACGGAAGGAAAAATGATGATATGCTTGTTATGGTGGCAGGGGTGTGGGATAAATGTGCTTGATTTCAAAGCCATAATGAATTAAAATCACATAGACGGCAAGATAAATAAATTAAAATACAGAGGGCTAAATATACTATAGAAGTGAAAAAACGGAAGGAAAATATCCATGGATAAGCTATATGAAATCAGAAAAAAAACGGCTGATTACATAAAACGGAATAATATGATAGATTATGGTGATGTAATCGTGACAGGAGTTTCAGGAGGCGCAGATTCTATGTGTCTTCTGAGCCTTCTGCTTGATTTAAGGAATGTATGGAACATTGATATAACGGTGGTACATGTACATCACGGAATAAGAGGACAGGCTGCGGATGACGATATGGAGTATGTGAAGCAGTTTTGCAGGCTTAAGTGTATAGAGTTTGAGGGATTTTATTTCGATATACCTGCCATAGCCCTTGAAAAGCGCATGTCCCAGGAGGAAGCAGGCCGTATTAAGCGGTATGAAGCGTTAAATCAGGTGTGTGAGAGAAAAAAAATATCAGGAAGAAAATGTAAGATTGCGGTTGCGCACAATATGGACGACAACAGTGAAACTTTTTTGTTTAATTTGTTTCGGGGAACGGGAATCAAGGGACTTGAGGGAATAAAACCGGCAAGAGATAATATAATACGGCCTGTTATGTGTCTTGACAGAGGGGCAATATTAGAATACCTTGCGGAGAGCAAAACAGAATACAGAACGGATGAAACAAACCTTGAGACAGCTTATACAAGAAATAAAATAAGGCTTAAGCTTCTTCCGTATATAGAAGAAAACATAAATGAAAGGGCTAAGGCAAATATAAACAGAACGGCAGCAATGCTTTCGGAGATAAACAGCTATATGGAAAAGCAGGCATTGAAGGCTTACAATAAAAATATAAATACAGATAGGGATAAAAAAAATATAAATATATCCGACAAGCTTTGGAGAGAGGATAAAATTATAGTCAGAATGGTTATAAGAATGGCAGTGGAAGGGGCAGCCGGCAGGCTTAAGGATATTACGTCAAGGCATATAGAAAGCATAGCAGAGCTTGGAAACAATCATGTTTCAAGAATGGTTGACCTGCCTTATAATTTAAAGGCTGAGAGAACATATAAGGGAATTACGTTAAAGCGGGTAAATAAATTAAAAAAGGAAGAAGAACAAAATAAAGAGTCAGAGGATACAGAGATAGGATTTTGTCTTGGCGGGCTGTCAGAGGAAAGCTATAAGGTGAATATGTCTGAAGGCACATTAACTTTTACTGTTGAAAAAAACACTTCATTAGATTTAAGAGAAAAGGGATATACTAAATTAATGAATTGTGATATACTAAAAAGCAAGCTATCTGTAAGGCACCGGAGAAGCGGCGATTATATGGTTATAGATAGTGACGGAAGAAAAAAGAAGCTTAAGGATATGCTTATTGATTTAAAGATTCCAAGAGAAGAAAGAGAGCGGCTTTGGCTTCTTGCGGCAGGACAGGAAATTCTTTGGATAGTAGGCTATAGAATGAGCGAACGATGCAAGGTGGATAAGTCGGCTTCCATGGCGTGCAGGGTTACTTTTGTGGGAAAGCGGCAAAGGATGGAGAAAAATGAGTGATAAAATAAGCGTATTGATTGATGAGGAGACTATTGATAAAAAGATAAGGCAGATGGGAGAAATCATTAGTAAGGAGTATGAGAATAAAAATCTTCATATGATATGTGTACTTAAGGGAGGCACATTTTTTATGTGTGAGCTGGCAAAGCGTATAACTGTGCCGGTTTCACTTGATTTTATGGCTGTGTCAAGCTACGGTATGGATACGGAGAGCAGCGGCAGAATAAAAATAATAAAGGATTTGGATGAGGAAATAGAGGGAAGGGATGTTCTGGTGGTGGAGGATATCATTGATTCCGGAAGGACATTAAGCTATCTTTTAAAGCTGTTAAGGGAAAGAAAACCGGCAAGCTTAAAGCTTTGCACCCTTCTTGATAAGCCGGACAGAAGAGTTTGTGAGGTAGAAGTAAATCACACAGGATTCGTTATCCCGGATGCATTTGTAGTGGGATACGGTCTTGACTGTGCTCAAAAATATAGAAATTTACCATATATCGGAGTAATAGAAACAAATTAGGAGGTAGAAAATTGAACAAGCAGACGAGGGGCATAGGATTTTATATTGCATTTATTTTGGTGTTGGTTGCAATGTATTTCCTTGTAAAAATATCCATGACTACAGGAAACACCTACACATATCAGGATTTAAGAAGTGATTTGGAAAACAAAAATATAAAGGAAATTACCATATCGCAAAATAAGGAGATACCTACGGGATATATTTCCGTTAAGCTTACAGGCGATTTAAAAAAGACCATGTATGTTTCAGATGTAAATGAAATAATGGCAATGGCGGACGAGGCGGAAGTAAAGTATACTTTAGGGGATGTGGAGAGAGACAGTATATTCTGGACGACTATATTTCCGGTGCTTGTAGTTGCGGTAGTTGTGCTTATATTTGTTTTTATGATGAACGGTCAGGCGGCTGCAGGCGGCGGAAATAACAAGATGATGAATTTTGGAAAAAGCCGCGCAAAGCTAATGAGTGATTCGTCAAAGAAGGTTACTTTTAAGGATGTGGCAGGTCTTAGCGAAGAAAAGGAGGACCTTGAGGAGATAGTGGATTTTCTTAAGGAGCCAAAGAAATATATAGAGGTAGGGGCAAGAATACCAAAGGGAGTTATTCTTGTAGGACCTCCGGGTACAGGAAAAACACTTCTTGCAAAGGCTATTGCAGGAGAGGCGGGAGTGCCGTTTTTCAGCATATCCGGTTCAGACTTTGTGGAAATGTTCGTAGGTGTCGGAGCCTCAAGAGTAAGGGATTTATTTGAGGAAGCAAAGAAAAACGCGCCATGCATAGTGTTTATTGACGAGATAGACGCCGTGGCGAGACGTCGTGGAACAGGCATGGGAGGCGGACATGATGAAAGAGAGCAGACTCTTAACCAGATGCTTGTTGAGATGGACGGCTTTGGCGTAAATGAAGGTATTATAGTTATGGCGGCTACAAACAGGGTGGATATACTTGACCCTGCTATTTTAAGACCCGGAAGATTTGACAGAAAAATACATGTGGGAAGACCGGATGTTAAGGGCAGAGAGGAAATACTTATGGTTCACGCCAAGAATAAGCCTCTTGGCGATGATGTGGACCTTGCAAGGGTAGCCCAGACCACGGCAGGCTTTACAGGCGCCGATTTGGAAAATCTTTTAAACGAGTCAGCAATACAGGCGGCTAAGAGTGAAAGAAAGTATATTACGCAGGAAGACATAGATAAATCCTTTATTAAGATTGGCATAGGCACCGAGAAAAAAAGCCATATCATATCAGAGAAGGAAAAGAAAATTACGGCGTATCATGAATCGGGCCACGCTATATTGTTCCATGTTCTTCCGGATGTGGGGCCGGTACATACGGTATCGGTTATACCTACAGGAAACGGCGCGGCAGGATATACCATGCCATTGCCTGAAAGAGATGAGATGTTTAACACGAAAGGTAAGATGCTTCAGACTATTATGGTTAGCCTTGGAGGAAGAATAGCCGAGGAGCTGACCTTTGATGATATTACAACAGGAGCGTCCCAGGATATAAAGCAGGCGACAGGAATGGCGAAGGCAATGGTCACAAAGTACGGTATGTCGGATAATATGGGACTTATATGCTATGGAAATGATGAGGAGGAAATATTTGTAGGCAGAGACTTTGGCCATGAGAGAGGATATGCGGAGGATACAGCTTCAGCTATAGACAGGGAGGTTAAGAATATAGTTGACGACTGCTACGAAAAGGCAAAAAAAATAATAACAGAGCATATGGACGTGCTGGAAAAGTCAGCAGAGCTTCTTATGGAAAAGGAAAAGATAGGTCAGGAGGAGTTTGAGGCGTTATTTGTATAGATTTATATTGTATAAATTATGGTAAAAGCATTGTATATTTATAACAAAAGAAAACGGGAAAAAAAGTCATTTTTGTGCAGACTTTTGAGTATGCAGATGCTATACTACATATCGTAAAACCCCCCAATACATTATATAGTTTTTGCTACACCCCATAAAACAAAATACCTTCTCCTAAACAGGCAGCTTCGGCTGTCTGTTTTTTTCATAAAATAATGGAGGAGGGAATGTATTGTATATTTTGCATAAAAGAAAATATAAATTTTTATTATTTTTGTACACACTTTTTCAATCACAAGTGCTATACTACGTATCGTAAACCCCCAATACATTATATAGTTTTTGCTACACCCCATAAAAACGAAATACCTTCTCCTAAAACAGACAGCTTTGGCTGTCTGTTTTACTTTCATGATACATAATAGTATTATCGTTACACTATATAAGCATAAAATAATATAGACAAAACTATTCAATTATATTAAAATAAAAGTACTTATCGTTTAGCAAAAATGCATTAAATGTGTTGAAATAAAATATATAGTGCGTTATTAACGCAGAAATGGAGATTATAAACAATGTCAATATATAATAAATTAAGTAAGATGAACAAGTTCTTACTATATGTAAACAACATGAGAGCCATTATCAGAAGGGATTCTTTGTTCAGCGACTGTACGGACCAGTTTTTAAATCCCTGTGAGCCAGAGCCGGGGGATAAGGTAAAAATACGTTTCCGTACATTCCATAACAATCCTGATATGGTATATCTGTGCGCATACGATATAAAAATGGAAATGCATATAGTTGAAACCGGCGATATGTTTGATATATATGAGACAGAGATAAGCGTTATGGAGGATAAGGTAGAGTATTATTTTGAGATTGTATCAGGCTTTGAAAGATGCTATTATACAAAGCTTGGAGTAGTTGACGATTTGCCTCACGAGTACTTTTTTACCATAGTTCCCGGCTATAAGACGCCTGAATGGGCAAAGGGAGCCGTTATGTACCAGATTTTCGTAGACAGGTTTTATAACGGAGACAGAACAAACGACGTGGAAAATGGAGAATACTCATATATAGGCGGTTACACGGAAAAGATTGAAAATTGGGATAAATATCCTGCAGCCATGGGCGTGCGTGAATTTTACGGAGGAGATTTACAGGGAGTTTTAGATAAGATGGATTATCTTCAAAGTCTTGGAATTGAGGCAATTTATTTTAACCCCCTGTTTGTTTCTCCGTCTAATCATAAGTATGACATACAGGATTATGATTATATTGACCCTCATTATGGCAGAATAGTAGATGATGAGGGGGAGCTGCTAAGGGACGGGGAGCTTAGAAACAGCAGGGCAACAAAATATATAAACAGAGTGACAAATAAGAAAAACTTAAATGCCAGCAATGAGCTGTTTGCAACACTTGTGGAGGAGGCTCACAGGAGAGGCATTAAGGTTATAATAGATGGAGTGTTCAATCACTGCGGCTCCTTTAATAAATGGATGGATAAGGAGCATATATATGAGGATAACGATGAGTATAAGACAGGCGCTTACGAGACGAAGGACAGCCCGTACCATAATTTCTTTAATTTCTTTGAAAATGATGACAGCAGATGGCCTGAAAACAGTTCATATGACGGATGGTGGGGCTATGATACCCTTCCTAAGCTGAACTATCAGGGTTCAAAGGAATTGGAGGAGTATGTTCTGGGAATAGCAAAAAAATGGGTATCGCCACCTTACAATGTAGACGGCTGGCGTCTTGACGTGGCGGCTGACCTTGGCTATGACGGAGAATATAATCATCAGTTTTGGAGAAAATTCAGAAAAGCCGTTAAGGAGGCAAATCCAAACGCCATTATACTTGCAGAGCATTATGGAGACCCGTCGTCATGGCTTCAGGGAGACCAGTGGGATACGGTTATGAACTATGACGCGTTTATGGAGCCTGTAACATGGTATCTTACAGGTATGGAAAAGCATAGCGACAGCAAGTCGGAAAATTTAATAGGAGATACCTCATGGTTTATAAATACCATGAAGTATAATATGGCAAAATTTCATACGCCGTCCCTTATGGTAGCTATGAATGAGCTGTCAAATCACGACCATTCCAGATTTTTGACGAGAACAAACGGAGTAGTAGGAAGAACTGCCATTCTGGGACCTGATGCAGCCAATCAGGGAGTGTCAAAGGCTGTTATGAAGGAAGCGGTTGTTATGCAGATGACATGGATAGGAGCGCCTACGGTTTATTACGGAGACGAGGCAGGAGTATGCGGCTGGACCGACCCTGATAACAGAAGAACATATCCTTGGGGACATGAGGATATGGAGCTTGTAGACTTCCACAGGGAGATGATACGGATAAGAAAAGAAAATATTGCTCTTAAGAAAGGCTCTTATCTTCCTCTTGTGGGAGAGTATAACTTCTTTGCATATGGGCGTTTTTATAAGAATAACAGACTTCTCATATTAATAAATAATGGAAATGAGGAGGTTACAAAGAGAATAAGAGTGTTTAACCTTGGAGTAAGAAGGGACGCAACCATGGAAAAGCTTATGGAGACAGGTGAAATCGGATACAGTACCTATTGTGAGCAGTATTCTGTGGATAATTACTATATAAATATTACAATAAAAGGAAAGTCTGCGGTAGTTATGAGAGAGATTGTGCGTGAATAAATTAACAGCCTGAAGAAGTTAAGCCCCGATACCCTGTGGGAAAGTCCCATATTGCAGCTTTAGCAGGCAGGCGGCTATATGGGACTTTCCCACAGGGTATCGGGGCTTAACTAATAAATATAGGTAATTAGTGCTTGCAATATAAGAAAGCATGTGCTATAATCTGTTGACGTGAGAAAATTATGAGAATTTATATAAGCTCTAAATTTTTATAATTACACTAAATGGGCAGATTCCCGAGTGGCCAAAGGGGACAGACTGTAAATCTGCTGCAACTTGCTTCGGTGGTTCGAATCCACCTCTGCCCATTACAGGTAGTTTTGCTTTTGACAGAACAGCCTGCAAAGCCGGCGTGGCGGAACTGGCAGACGCACAGGACTTAAAATCCTGCGGGCTTTATCTCCCGTACCGGTTCGATTCCGGTCGCCGGCAGTTTTTAATTTATGTAGTTTCTGTACTGTGTAGGTGACTGACCTACATTTTCCCTGAATACCTTACAGAAATAATTTGTCTGGTTATAGCCGCATAGCTTTCCTATTTCTGATATAGAAAGCTGCGTGGTCTGCAAAAGTCTTTTAGCGTTCTTTATCCTTACCCTTGTTAAATATTTTACGGGAGAGATACCAGTGTCTCTTGCAAATTCACGGCTTAAATGGCTTAGTGATATATTATACATTTCAGCTATTTTTTCAATGCCGTCTAAATCTGCAAAGTGATAATCTATATAATGCATAATTTCACGGTTTCTTTTAGAGTAATTCTCGCTGTTATCCATAAAATGATAGTAAAGCCTGTTTATAAAATCAAAGGAAAGGGAGCTTGCCGCGTTAAAGTTTGTAATATGTCCGTTCCGGGTAAGATTTATAATCTCCTGTAAAAATTGTATGGGAGCGCTGTCTGCGTCCATAGTCATTATGTTAGAGGTCTTATTTACTATAAGATTATAATATTCCCTTAAAAAATCACTTTGTATCAGAAAATACATAAATTCCCAACGTTCTCTTTTTTTAAGATTGCAGAAGTATCTTGTGTCGCTTGATATAGGAATAAAAAAGGCCTGTGAGGGCTGAATTTCATATTCATTATTGCCTATGCACAAAATACCGCTGCCGCTTAACGTATACTGAAAAAGATAACCGTTCAGCATACGCTCCTTATTATCGTAATAATATTCAGTTCCCATTCTGTACTCAATTCCCACGGATATAAGACTTATAATGGGCTTTGTAAGCTCAGGTACAAAGGGAAATACGTAGCTGTATGGATTTTCAATCATTTCAATCACCATTCCTTATCATTTTTATAAAAAAAGTATCATCAAAAAAATATCATCAATAACGTATAAATTCAATCAAAAAAGTGTCAATTCAGATAAAAACTTAATATTGAAATGTTAAGCCTTTATTAATATAATTTCATTGTAAAATACAGTTATTGATAATATTTTGAAGAATAAAGCCCATGCTAGTGAAATTATTATAAAATAAATTAAATGGTTTGTAAACAAAAAAGTGGCATCAAAAAATCAAAATATTATCAACAGCAAAATCAAGAAAGGTGTGGAAATAATGAGGAAAAAAACAGGAATAAGGAAAGCTCTTGCTGTTCTTCTGTGTATTATTATGACAGCGGGCATTGCGGGCTGCGGAGGTAACAGGGAGGAGGAAACGAAGAAGGATAATAATAAAGATAATGATAAGGAAAATAATATTTCTGTAGAGCTTCCTGAATTACAGTCATGGAACAATGTTACCGTAAAAAATTCAAAAGGTGCAGACGGCGATGCGGTACTTATAGACGAGGGAATATCTATAGTATATGATAAGACCTTGGGAAAAAACGTGCTGAAGCTTGACAAAGGAACAGGCTATCTTAAGCTTCCCCAAGACATATGGAAGGATGCAGAAGGCGGATTTACAGTATCCTTTAAGGTAAAGCCTGACAGCGATACTGATAGTGATTCAAGGATATTTCAAACAAATCTTTGTGGATATGGAGTTGGAGATACGGTATGGCATGACGCGCCGGAAATAAGCATTACACCAGGAGGAAGCATAAGGGTATATGTGGGAGGAAGGACCATAAACGGTACATATTCCCCAAATGCCACGTATAATAACGGAGGCTCTGGTGACGATAAAAGCTATGCGGAGCCGGGAGGACATAAAACAAGGTACAATGGCGCCATTGATGCGTTATCGTCTGAGAAATGGACTGAGATAACAATATCTGTTTCAAGCAGTGAATTTAATGTTTATATTGACGGAAAAAAGGCTGACATAAAGGTTAATGAGGCCGATGAGGGCGATATTGCCTCAACCCTTGAGTATCTTTTTGGAGCCTATGAAGGAGGGGAAAGGATATTAAAGCAGTATGTAAATTCATCAATAGGAAATTCCGTATACAGTGATACAAAAAATTATAAGGGGCTTGTAGGGGACATAAGAATATATAAGGAGGCATTGTCTGAGAAGGAGGCGGCAAGCCTTCCTGATAATGCAGAGTATTCATGGGACTTTGATACAAAGGATTTAGTGTATGAGGAAACGGGAAAAGAGCAGGCATCAGATTTGACTAAATATATGGGAGAGGTTTCCCTTGAGGAGGTTTCTGTTCTGAAAACACAGTCTCCCGACGGAAAAAACGTAGTTAGGATATGGAAGGATGAAAAGGGAGCTTTTTACTATTCCATAACGGCAGGAGATACCGTTATATCAGAAAGCGCCGCTATAGGAATGGAACTTGAGAATGGAAAGCTTAGGGAAGGACTAAGGCTTGATGAAAATAATGTGTCTGTGAAGACTGTTAATGAAACGTATGACATAATTACAGGCGCCAATGCCAAGGCAGACAACAACTGCAATGAAACAAGGTTTACATTAAAAAATGACAGCGGCTCCTTTGACTTTGTAGTGCGTGCCTTTGATGACGGGGTATCATATAAATATGAAAATGTGTCAGTTGGAACAGGAGAAAAGGTAACGGTATTAAATGAATTATCTGAAATAATAATGCCTGTCTCCACAGCGGTGTGGTCCTTCAATTTAAACGCAACATATGAGGGAGAATATGTAAAGCGTACAGGAAATCAGATGGAGGCCTTAAACGCGTTATTATCAACGCCTATGCTTGCAAATCAGGGAAATTACTGGATGCTTATTACTGAGGCAAACGTATTTAACAATAACGGTGATTTCTGTTCAAGCGCATTAAAGACTGAAAGCGGCAAACGAAATTTGAACTGGAGCTTTGGACTGGACAGAGACCCAAATAAGGAGGCTGCAGGCGAACTTGATTCTCCGGGACATATTAATATAACAAAGGTAGAGACAAGAAACGGGTTTGCAACGCCGTGGAGAGTAGTTGTAATTTCCGATAATTTAGAGAAATTCTGCGAAAGCGCCATTATTGCCAATCTAAATCCTGAGGCTGATAAGGAGCTGTTTGGAGATACAAGCTGGATAAAGCCGGGAAAGGTTGCGTGGAGCTGGTGGTCAGAGGACGCGGAGCAGGGAAATTATGATAAGCATGTAGAGTATATAGATTTTGCAGCGGAAAACGGCTGGGAATACGTGTGTATGGATGCATACTGGAGAAAGTTTGAAGACAGGCTTCCGGAAATATGCGCATATGCAAAGGAAAAGGGCGTAGGTGTTTTTGTATGGGTAAACTATAGGGATATTAAGAATTATGACGATATGGACGCGCTGCTCTCAAAATGGAAGGAGGCAGGCGTGGCAGGCTTAAAGACCGACTATTTTGAAAGCGATTCGCAGGATGTATTAAATGTTATGGAGCAGGCAGCCATATGCAGCGCAAAGCATCAGCTTATGATTTTATATCACGGCTGCGTAAGACCGGGCGGAGAATACAGGACATATCCTAATATTTTAAGCACTGAGGCAGTTCAGGGGGAGGAATGGCATAAGTGGAACGCATACCCTACAGTGGAAAACTGTCTTCTGTATCCGTTTTCAAGAAATATATGCGGCTCAATGGATTACACTCCTGTAGCAACAAAGGTCGGAAGCAACGAATCAACATATGGCTTTGGAATAGCAATGCCTGTAGTCTATGAGTCAGGCCTGCAGCATCTTGCATACGCCGCGTCCTCCTACAAATCCTACAACGGACTGTCATTTCTTAATAATCTGGCGGTTACATGGGACGAATCAAAGCTTATTGAGGGCTATCCGGGGGAGTATGTAACATATGCAAGAAGAAATAAGGATAACTGGTATATCGGCGCCATGACGAAAGAGAAAAGAACGGCGGAAATTAAGCTTGATTTTCTTGGGGACGGTGAATACAATGCATATATTTATAAGGACAATGAAGACGGGACACAGCTTGTAATAGAAAAGAAAAAAGTAACAGGTAACGATACCTTAAGCTTTGATTTGCTTGACGCAGGCGGAGTGGCAGCGATTATTACAAGGAATGAGATAGATACTGATGTGGCAGAGTCAGAAAATATGAATAATCCTAATTACACATATTATGAGGCAGAGGGCAGGGACAATACGTTAAGCGGAGCAGCAGTGCTTCAAAGCTCGGCATTCTGCTCGGGAAGCCAGAAGGTGGGCTATGTGGGAAATGGAGCAAACAACACCCTTACGTTTAATAAGATAAGGGCAGATAAGGACGGAATATATAAGCTTTTGTTGTACTATTGCTGCGGGGAGGATAGAAAGGTTGTCCTTACAGTGAACGGTGATAAGACATATGAAATGACAGGGTTAAACAGCGGCGATTATGTTCATACGTCAGTAAAGGAGATAGAGATTGAGCTTAAGGCAGGAGAGAATACCATAAAATTGTCAAACGATACGTATTTTGCTCCTGATATTGACAGAATAGCAATATCAAAGGAATAAAAGAAGATTAAAAAAAATATCGCGGGCGCTTGGTTTTCAGGCGCCCGTTATATAATGGAAGAAAACAGTAGAATTGCATATGCGCTTGTGATATGATAATACCAGCAGTTTGTTGACGGTTAGTAATATTTGCTGATTGCATGAGGGAATTTCTTAAGGAGGTATACTATGAACAGGGAAACGTATTTTTTACTGGAAAATTTTATGCTTAGCTGTATGGAGGATACGGCCCATGATAAAGAGCATATATATCGTGTTCTGTATAATGGGTTAGAAATTGCAAAAACGGAAAAAAATGTAAATTATGATGTACTGATTGCAGCATGCTTATTACATGATATCGGGAGAAAAGAACAATTTGAAAATCCGGCCTTGTGTCATGCCGCTGTAGGAAGTGAGAAAGCCTATAAATTTCTTTTAAAGCATGGCTTTGATATGCGTTATGCAGAGCATGTGAAGCAGTGTATTCAAACACATAGGTATAGAAAAAACAATCAGCCTCAAAGCTTAGAAGCAAAAATTTTATTTGACGCGGATAAATTAGACGTATCAGGAGCAATAGGAATTGCAAGAAGTTTACTTTACAAAGGCATTGTTTCCGAGCCGCTTTATTCAGTGCTTCCAAATGGACTTGTTTCCACAGGGGAAAATGATGATACGCCATCCTTTTTTCAGGAGTATAAGTATAAGCTGGAAAATCTTTACTCGAAATTTTATACGAAAAAAGCGGCGACAATGGGAAAGGAACGGCAGCATATTGCAGTTGAATTTTATAACAGACTGTATGAAGAGGTTAATTCATCATATGAGGATGGAATAAATGAGCTGAATAAAATAATTAAATAGTATAACTTATGGAAGGAATTTAATATTTATTCAGAAGGTCATTGGAATTGTTTTTATATATAAATAAATTTACAGGAGGAAAATTATGAAGCAGGAAATAAAGGATTTTGAAAAAAGATTTGACACAGCTTGTAAGGAGGTGCTTGTTCTTACAGAGGGCGCTCCAAGCGCGTCAAGGGCGGGAAAGGCTGAAATGTGGGAGGCTTCGGTAACGGCTTTGGCGTTTGTTGATGCGGCAACAGGAGAGCTTATTGAGGATAAGCGCAGGCTTGCATGGCAGATGACAGATAAGGAATGTCAGAATTCTAAAAAGATATTTAATTTAAAGGGAGAAACCATATACCGCTTAAGAGTTCAGGAGTCCCTTCCTTTTACTAACCAGTATACAGGAATGGAGGTAGAGAGAGGTAAATTGCTTTGGGTGAAGGAGGTTATTAAGAGGAATTGCCATGAGGAAAGGCTTGATGCAATTCTGATGGAATACCGCAGGCCTGTAAAAATTAAGCCTGAGGGATGTGAAGAGCTTACGTTAGATAAATCTCTGGGAATGTTTTCAGGAGGCGGAATTTGGAACGGTCAGGAGTGTTGTATAAATCTTGATACAGATGAGGAGGAAACTCAAACTGCCGGGGATGCATGCGATACCCTTAAAAGGCTTATGGATAACTGTAAGGAATGGGATGAAAAGGCAAGAAAATTTGCGGCGGCAGAGCTTACGGAAAACGCAAATGACTGGGCAGAAGAGGAGGACGATAATAATGAAATTACAGAGGAGGAGTTTGCAAAAAGGCTGATTATCAGCGAGGTTTGCGTATCAACTGACGGCGATTTTGAAATTTATTATGATGATGACGATATGTTCTGGGGACATGTGGTTATTGTAAGCGGAAATATAGAAACGGGAATGGAGGATGCGTATATTGCAGGGTAGGCTTGGGAGGAAACGTAAACAAAAGCAAAATTTTTAAATGTACATCAGATGAAGAAATTATATGGTTATATATAAATCTTATATTTTTTAGTTGCTCTAAGATAAAATATGAAATAATAATGTGTCTTATTTTTATTGAAAGGAGGACAGGTATATAGAATTATTAATATAATATTGATTATTAATCTATCTTGCAGGCGGGTGATAAAATTGAGTTAAGAGAGTGAAAAATGGAGGGTTTTGATATGGGTAAAAAATTATTAAGCCTGTTAATGGCTATAGTTATATGCTTTACGTCATTAAATACTACATCAAGCGCAAATGAAGACAATTTAGTTAAAGTAAACGAAAACAACATAGAGGAATTAATAGAAATAACAGCCTTGGCATGGGCGGAAATGATAGAGCCGGAGCTTAAATTTACGGTTAGTGATATAATCAGGATTGATTCAATATATACAAATGAAATAGAATACACAGCGTCGCTTTTTTGTGAGGCAGTTCCCTATGGATATATTGTAATAGGGTTTGATGATAATAGCGCAGTTGTAAAGGAAGCCAATATTTCAAGAGGAAAGGAAGGACTGTATACAGAGATAGTTGACCGGATAGTCGAAAATACAGATGAGCCTCGAAAAAATTTAGATATTGATGAGACAATAACTAAATTAGCGCCATTGCAATATAGTCTGTCGTATGAGGATAGTAGCGGCAATATACATGCGATGGACAACTATGGAAATGATTTAAGCAGTGAAGAAGAATTATTAAACGGTACAAAAAAATATGGAAGTGCATATGAAATATATATTAGTAAAGATAATTGGTCTCCAAGTAAGTATTTGACAGACCCGTCTTCTATGGTTATTTTAAAAAAATATTCTGCAAGGTATACATTAAAATCTGAAAAATATATTAAAGATATAACACATAAGTATGCATGCGGTGTTCAGGCACTTTTACAAATTGCATATATGGAAAGGTTAATTGAATACTCCCCGGGGAATATTCAAGATACATACAATAAATTGTGGAATTACTGTAAAATAACACAATATGACGAATATAATGGAATTTCTTATGGAGAAGGAACTACAGACAATGCCGAGAATGGGTTTTTGAGGTATGCAAAAGAAGCAGGATATGTAAATACAGATTCCGCAGCTACAAATAATCCGACAGTCTTATGGATTACAGATAAATTATTAAGAAACTATCCGGTTTATATGGCGTATGGTATAAACGTTAATGGAAGCCGCTCGGGACATGCCATTTCAATACTGGGATACCGCAAGGCAAAAGCGTCCTCCGACGGAAAAACCTATGACTTTTTGCAGGTATATAATAGCTGGGATGACACCTACGCTTTTTTAAATTATTCTACAACAGACTTTACGGATTGCAGGGCAGTATGCTTTGATGTAAGAAAATAGAAGGGGGAGATAACAGTGAAAAAAATATATATTTTGATAGGAATGATTGTATTAATAATGATGACTGTAGGCTGTAAAAAAGAGCCAATTACCGATAATGTAAATAAACCAAGCATAGAAGGAAAAGTAATTGAAATAAGAGAAGATAATGAAATTCTAATTGAAGTAACAGATGGAGAAGGAATTTATAAAGAGGGAGATAGGGTTTTGATTGGATATATTGATTATCATTGGACGGGCATATATGTGGGGGCTAATCATACGTGTGCGCCAAAATTAAATGACTTGGTTGCAACAGGCTACTGGAAGGAAGAGGTTGAGGAAAAGGATGGATATGATTATATACCCGGAAGGAGTGTCTGGAAATACTTCATAGAGCTTAAGGGAAAAGTGCTTGAGGTAAGGGATAATAATGAGATACTGATAGAGGTTACAGAAAAAGGAAAGCAGTACAAAACCGGACAGGTTATTTTAGTCAACTATCGGATATATTTTCACAATACAGATTCAAAGGAAACAGGAAACAAAATACAGAAGGATGTACCAAAAAATAATGATAACATAGTATTTTACTATTATCAGGAAAATGTTGGAGAAAAGGATGGTTATACCTATATGTCAAATTTGGATGTTATGAAATGTTTAGATGGCAGTGAAGAATAACATATTTCCAAAAGCTATACATCCTACGAAATATGCGTATTCAGCCTGCGGTATTCACTGGGACTGCAGCCTTTAAGAGACCTGAACAGTCTGTTAAAGGTTGCAATGCTTGAAAAGCCTGACTGCATGGCAATCTCCGTAACCGACAGGCTGTCATTTAAAAGCAGCTCCTCTGCCGCCTTTATCCTTCTAAGGTTAAGATAATCGCAAAAGGTCTCCTTAGTGTATTCTGAAAATAATCTGGAAAAATGATATTTGCTGTAGCCTGCCATATTTGCCATAGCCTCAAGGCTTAAGCAGTCAGCATAGTTTACATCAATATAATCAAGGACAATATTAAGCTTTTGAATATATTCCTTTTTCTTGTAAACACGCACATCAGAAAATAAATCCTCGTTATGTGTCCTTCCGTATCCAAGTCTTGAAAATATTTCCAGCAAAATAGAATAAATCGTTATTTCGCTGTACTGTCTGTCAGTAAAATATTCTTCTTCCATTTCTATAAACTTATTTAAAATACCCTTATGTATCTGCGGGTGGCTTGAGCCGGTTATATAGAAGGGCTTAGACATAAGGGCCTGAATTGAAGCAAAGCCCTTTATTTTGCTTAAAAATGAAATATCTATAAGATAAATAAATCTTACGCCCGTATCGGGAGCATTCAAAGTGTGTATTTCACCGGGAGGTATAATAAGTATGTCGTGAGGAAGAAGATGGTAGCTGTTTGAGC
>ERZ777011.1724-NODE-1724-length-21167-cov-2.842507_pt1 | contig 21167 bp, 23 predicted proteins | sample MGYA00374964_ERZ777011 | MGnify/ENA primary metagenome ERZ777011 (study PRJEB29310, sample SAMD00008975) | mouse gut metagenome | study: EMG produced TPA metagenomics assembly of the Metagenome analysis of fecal microbiota from mouse which was promoted... | reverse complement strand
AAGCCAAAAGCAGATACAAAATGTGAATATGGATTACACCAATTAAACTCTCTAATTGGGTTAAAAGAGGTAAAAGAACAAATCAGGAAAATATTGAGTTATGTGGAAGTAGATGGAATGCGAGGCGGACAAGGAAGAACGATGCTACATATGTGTATGCGTGGAAATCCTGGTACAGGGAAATCAACAGCGGCAAGAATAATCAGTGATATCTTTGCAGAAAATGGAGTATTAAGTACGCAAAGAATTTTCGTAGAAGTGGGGCGAGAAGATTTTATTGGCGAATATGTAGGAGATACAGCAGCAAAAACAAGAAAAGTGATACAACAAGCAATCGGTGGAGTATTGTTTATTGATAAAGCATATTCGCTAGTCCAAGGAACAAATGGCTATGAATGGATTGAAACATTGATGAAAGAAATGGAAAACGATCGAGAAGATTTGTGTGTGATATTAGCAGATTATCCAGAAGAAATGGAAAAACTGATGAACGCAACCCCAAGTTTCAAAAATAGAATCCAATTTTTTATGGACTTCCCAGACTATACGGTAGAAGAACTATATGAAATATTTTCAAAACAACTAAAAGAAGATTTTCTAGAATTGGAGAAAGGCTGTAAAGAAATTGTGCTGGAGTATTTGGAAAACGAAGTAAAACAAAACAAAGAAAATTTTGAAAACGCACATTTGGTACGAAATCTAGTCGAGAAGATAAAATTTGAACAAGCTGTACGAATCAAAGAAAACGGCAGTGATGACTTATATACAATCATGCCACAAGATATAAAAAATGTAGTATTGGCAATGTGAAAGGATGGATTGGAAATGAGTTATGGAATAAGAAAAGTAAGGAAAGATCTACTAAAAAGCAAGAAGTTTGAACAGTTAGGATTAGGGTTCTCAAACTTAGATACAGCAATCATAGAAAGAAAAGCAATCAAAAAATTTGAAATCGATACGATTTTAATGGATAGTCGTTTTAAGGAAAAGGGTGTGCTAAAGTTTCGCTTAGAATTAGACAAAGCATATTGTGATAATAAGCGATTAGAATATGATTATGACCCACATGGGCGAATACCAATAGAAGAAAGAGAAACGATTACAGAATTGATAGACAATAAAAAACAGATAGCAATTCAAGATATCTATTTATTAGACAAAGCGTTAGAGCAATATGATAGATATTATGTTTTTTACAAATATACAGATGTCGGTACACCCAATACAGAGCGATATATTCGTAAAAAAATGACAGAAGATACAATTTGTTTAATGATGGATATGACTTTTGAAACAGCGATTATAGACGCAGAATTTGAACTTGCTTCCGATCAATATCTTTCCAATCGAAAAACAGAACGAACCAATAAAATAGAATTGACAAGGGAAGAAAGAGCCGTAAAAGAGTTCATGAAAAATAACAATGAGATGCTAGAGGAGAATTTTGCAGCTACTCCTAATGCAGTCTATTTTTATCGAATATGTTTTCTAGAAGATGGGCTTAATCTTTTCAACAGAAATGGTTATATGACAATTGAAGAAACAATAGAAGCATTAAGAAAAGAACCACCACTCAAATATCCAAGTCAATATCAAGAGATCCAAATCATAATAGAAAAACATTATTTTTCGGATGAATATGCGTATTGTAAAGTAACATTGAATCGAAAATGGGAAGTTATGAAAATCGAAACCAATAAAAAGTAGGAGAATGAAAAGAATGATAGATGAATATAACTTAGTAAATTCAGAAGCAATTAGTGAACATTGTAGAAAAATCAAACATAAATTTAATACAGAAGAATTGGCAGTTTTGATTTACAGGAATAAAAGAATGAATATAGACGAAAAGATAAGTGCATATGAAGAACTAATAAAAAATTATCCAGATATGGAAGTAATCGAGAGAATAAACTGTAACCATTATGACAGTGTAAAGGCAATGATAAAAGAAGAAATAAAAAGAATAAAACAACTAAAAGAAAAATTAGAGCAAGAAGAACAAGATGTAATTTATACCTATAATTACTGGTGCAATAGTGTAGGACATATCATTACAACGGGAAAAGATGAATATCGAGATGTGTATAAAACATTTCAGGAAATACAAAAAGAGATAGACAATGAATTAAAAGAAGATGAAGAACAAGAAATCATTAGTTTTTTAATTCGAAAGAGAGAGTTTTCAAAAGATAGTAAGTATAATATTGTGGCAGAATATAAGCTAAATGAAGATAGAAAATTGGAAATGGTAAATATACAAGATATGAAAAATGATTGGTTAGATATTCATGGTATTTGTTTGAATATACCTACACCGTTTCAGAAAGGGGATTTATTGATGGCTACGTCCCAAACCCCTTTTGCCGGAGGATATGTTTTGAACTATGAAAAATTTCCATTTGTATTAGACCATTTGATAACTTGGAATGATCAGTTTCAAGATAGATTAAGTAAGGGGAGTTTTGATTGCTCGGATATGCAAGGTCCCGGCTATATCATCAATGACAATCATGAAATTCTTTATGACAATGTTTTTGATTATGATAGTTGGGAATATTTTGAGGGTAATCTAAACGGTATCGAAAGATTATTAAAAGCAGTTAGTAGTCTACTAAAAAACGAAATAGATATTACATTATTTATCAGCGCTTATGAAAAAATAATGCAAGAATATCACAGTTCATTTGATTGGTTTACAGACGAGGGATTAAAGTTGTGTGGTTTCAGCGAAAAAGAAATATTAGAGATTAGAGGAAAATAGAAATCATAAAAAGAAGGAGAAAAAAAGGAAGTATACTTGTTACAAGTTGAAATGTATGAATACGAAAGAACCGAAACGTATTCTTAAAACATTTTGAACCAGATAATGACTTTGAAGAGGATGACTTATGGAATGCACTGATAGAAAATGGTTCAATAAAAAAGATTAGAAACCGTTAAAATGAAAAAATGATGAAGAAATAAATGCTATGATAGGGAAAATCAAGAGAAGCCAAACTATAGAGCAACAGCAAGGGATAGATAAATAACGACAAAAACAGTAATCGAAGAACAAGGCGTTTAGTGATTACTGTTTTTTGTCTGCCATTTGGTGCATCTTGCCTTTTTCCACAAGCGTGATATAATAGGTGGAAAAGAGGAGAGAAAAATGAGCAAAATACTATTTGTAGAAGATAATGAAAAAATCATTATGGGAATTGAGTTCTTGTTTCAACAAGAGGGATTTTCCTTTGCCATTGTCAGGAAGAAAAAAGAGGCATTGGTAGAGTTAGAAAAAGATACTTTTGACCTAGCCATTTTAGATATCTCTTTACCAGATGGAAGCGGACTAGATTTATGCAAGGCGATCAAAGAACAATATAAACTACCAGTCATTTTCTTAACAGCAAGAGAAGAAGAGCCTGATGTTGTAGAGGGCTTTGATTTAGGAGCAGAAGACTATATTATCAAACCATTTAGAAATCGAGAATTGGTATCAAGAATTAAAGCAGTTCTTAGAAGAAATGGAAAAGAAATTCAAGAATTAGTATGCGGAAAAGTGAGAATTGATCTCGTTCCTGGAAAAGTGTATCGAGAAAAACAAGAAGTTACCCTAACAAAACTCGAATATAAAATTTTGGTTAATCTATTTCGCAACAAAAAAAGACTGATTACAAGAGAAGAAATTTTGAATGATATTTGGGACATTGCTGGAAACTTTGTCAATGATAATACCTTAACCGTATACATTAAAAGAATTCGAGAAAAAATCGGAGATACAGATGGGAAAATCATTCAAACCGTTCGAGGTTTAGGTTATCGTGTAGGAGAAGAAGAATGCGACTAAAAAATAAAGAAGGAAAAAGATTTTTAATTCTCTTTGCCATACTGATTGTAACGGCTTGCGTTTTCTGTGTGGCGATTTTGCAAGTGCAAAAACAGAAAAATCAAGAGATTGTTAATCGAGCAATTGAGAGTATTTTAGACATTGTCCAAGAAAAATATCCAGAGGTAGAAGAAGGCGAGATTTTGCATATCCTCAATCAACCAAAGTTGAGCAAAACAAGCCAAATTTTAGAGAAATATGGCATTCAAGACGAATTTGCCATTCGAGAATTAGAAGACCGAGAAAACCATAGAACCATTTCTCTTGTTGTGTTAATTGCAAGCATGGGACTTGTCTTCTTAGGCTATTTCTTTTTGTATTTGAAACACCGTCAAAAAAAATTAGACGAACTAACCACGTATCTAAAGCAACTGGAGAAAAAAGACTACTCCCTTGCGATTGAAGAAAATTCGGAGGATGAATTAAACAGCCTCAAAAATGAGTTGTATAAAATCACGGTTATGTTGAAAGAACAAGCAGAAGAGTCGTATTTCCAAAGAAATGCACTAGCCACTTCTGTCTCGGACATTTCCCATCAACTCAAAACACCATTAACATCTATTCAAATTATGTTAGATAATTTGCAAGAAACCGAAAATATGGATGCTGAAACCAGAAAACATTTCTTGCTAGAAGCCTCTTCCCAGATTAAAGGAATGCACTGGCTCATTATTGCTCTACTAAAATTATCCAAACTAGATGCAGGAGCAGTTCGCTTCAAAGAAGAAAAAATTGGACTTCGTGCTATGCTAGAAGATATTTTGGCAAATTTGGAAATCCTAATTGAAATTAAAGAAGTCGAGATTTTGTTGCAAGGAGATGCTGCCATCTGTATTACAGGCGATTACAACTGGAACAAAGAAGCCATCCAAAATGTGCTAAAAAATGCAATCGAACATACCCCAAGTGGAAAGAAAATTTGGGTAACAATTGAGGAAAATACTGCCTATCGTAAGATTGCCATTCGTGATGAAGGAGAAGGCATTAGTAGAGAAGACCAAAAGCATATTTTTGACCGTTTCTATAAAGCAGAAAATGCGTCTGAAGATAGTATTGGTATTGGACTTGCTCTATCCAAAACCATTTTAGAAAACCAAAATGGAGATATTACGGTAGCGTCTGAAAAGGGCAAAGGAACCACCTTTATCATAAGATACATGAGATAAATAACAGGAAAACATCTAACTTTTCAAAAAATTAGATGTTTTTTTTATACAGTCACTGAATTGTCACTTTGCCTCGGTAAAATGAAAGTAAATAAAGGAGGAAAACAAATGGAAATATTAAGAGTAGAACACTTAAAAAAGCAATATGGAAAAGGAGAAAATACCGTAATGGCAGTCAATGACATTTCTTTTTCAGTCGAAAAAGGAGAATTTATTGCGATTGTGGGAAGTTCTGGAAGCGGAAAATCGACCCTTCTTCATTTACTAGGAGGAGTGGACCGCCCAACCGAAGGAAAGGTAATGATTGAAGGAAAAGACATTTATAAACTATCGGATGATAACTTAGCCATCTTTCGTAGAAGACAAGTTGGACTGATTTATCAATTCTATAATTTGATACCAATTCTCAATGTGGAAGAAAATATTTCACTTCCTTGTGATTTAGATGGGAAGCCAGTGGAAAAAGAAAGAATGGAAGAATTGCTAAAAACCTTAGGATTGGAAAATCGAAGAAAACACTTGCCAAATGAATTATCGGGTGGACAACAACAAAGAGTTTCCATTGGAAGAGCGTTAATCAATCGACCAGCAATCGTACTAGCAGACGAGCCAACTGGAAACTTGGACTCAAAGTCAAGTGACGAAATTGTGGAATTGCTACGTTTATCCAACCAAAAATATCACCAAACCATTATTATGATAACCCATAACTTAGAAATTGCAAAATTAGCAGACCGTATGATTAAAATTGAGGATGGAAAAATTGTTGGGGAGGTGTAGAAATTGAAAAATTTAATGAAGCAGTTAACCAGCAAAAGTTTGAAACTCAATAAAAAAAGAACGATTGTTACCATTATGGGAATTATTCTCGCTACTTCTCTCATTACAGGTGTGGCAGGACTTGCTGAAAGTTTTCGTGCAACCTTAATGCAAGAGGAGAAAAGAACAGGTGGAGATTACCACTATGCCTTTTTAGATGTACGAAAAGAGGACTTGAAATATATTCAAGAAAACCGTAACATTGAAAGTTACTATACCGTGCAAAAACTTGGCTATGCGAAATGCAAAGAAAGCCAAAATGAAGACAAACCATTTCTTTACTTACTTGCAATGGATCAAAAAGGAATGGAAAAATCCAATCTCAATCTAATCGAAGGACGTTTGCCAGAACAAGAAGACGAAATTGTGATAAGTCAACATATGGAAACCAATGGAAAAATAAAATATGAGGTGGGGCAAACCCTAACATTAGCACTTGGCGAAAGAAGACCAAATGACTCAGAATTTACCCTCGGGCAAAGTTCGCCGTATAACAAAGGAGAAGAAACCTTTACCGAAAAAGAAACTAAAAGTTTCAAAATTGTTGGTGTGATCGAAAGACCAAGTACAACCATAGAACCACGAGTAGCACCTGGTTATAGTGTCATTTGTAAACGTGAAAACTTAGTGGGAGAGAAAGCAGATATTTACACACGCTATACCAAAAAAGGAATGAAACACCAAGACGAAGTAACAGAGCAAATTGTAGGATTAAATTCAAAATTGCTCAAAAAAGAGAGAAATGGAGAACTCTTTACCGATAAAGAACTAGAACAATCCAATCAAGCAAGATATGATTACAAACGAAATCGAGGATTACTTCGTTGGGAGAATATGGAGATGAACGACTCCACACTTACCATGATGTATTCGGTTTGCAGTGTGGTAATTGTGATTATTATTGTAACAAGTGTTTTCTGTATTCGTAACAGTTTTGCAATATCCATTACCGAAAAAATGAAGCAATATGGCATGCTATCCTCGATTGGAGCGACCTCAAAACAAATTAAGAAAAATGTACTATATGAAGCAAGAATTCTTGCTATGATTGGTATTCCAATCGGTATATTAGGCGGAAATTTTGCTGTATTTGTACTAACCAAAGTAGTTGGTGCGATTTTACAAGATATGTTATTCCAAAGTCAATTTATGTTTGCAACCTCTATTATGGCAAATGTTTTAGCAATCGTTTTGGCAGGTGTTACCATTTATTTATCTGCGATTTCCTCTGCTAAAAAAGCAGCCAAAGTATCGCCGATTGAGGCAATTCGTAACAGCGGAGAGATTAAGATAAAAGGGAAAAAAGTAAAATCGCCAAAATGGATTAAAAAGGTATTTGGCTTAGGTGGAGAAATTGCATATAAAACACTAAAACGAAATAAGAAAAAATATCGTACAACTGTGGTATCGATTGTGGTATCTGTTGCTATCTTTATTGCGATGTCGTCCTTTATCGGCTATGCATTCAAAACTTCCTCCGTTTATTATAAAACCTATTCTTATAACCTAGTACTAAACGGAAACCAAGGAAAAGAAGTCAGAGAAAGACTACAAAAAATTGCTCAAAATGAGAAAGTAGAAAGGGCAAGTTTGACTTGTGGCGTGTATTTACGAGTTCCAGCCAAAGAGGTAAAATATGGAGCATTACGAGAAGAAAACATGAAAGCAGTCAATGCAAGTGACGAAGATGCAACTGAACATTTATGTATCATGTCGATTGGAAAAGAAGAATATGCAAGATATTTGAAAAAATTAGGCTTAACTTATGAACAAGCAAAAGATAAAGCAATTTTATATGATAATGTACTTGTTCCAAAAATCGTAGAAGGTAAAAGAGTTTACCATTTTGGACGAGAATATGGTTACCAAGAGGGCGACAAAATTACTGGTATTTTTGGTCGTGAAGAAGCGAAAAGACAAGTAGGATTGGAAGTAGTAAAAGTAACCCAAGAACCGTTTATGTCAGAAGAAGGGCAAACCAGTGGAATGGCATATTTTGTCGTAAGTGATGAATGGCTAGAAGCACAAGGGCAGGCAAATGCAAGCAATTCGCTATACATTCAGACAAAACAAGCAAATGCTTTGCAAGAAGAATTGGAAAAAGCATATTCGAATAGTGGAATTTCCATTTTTAATGTCGAAGAAAATGTACGCCAAGAAAAGGCAATGTGGCTTGTTGTTGCCATTTTCCTATATGGCTTTATGACGGTAATTTCTTTGATTGGTGTTACCAATATCTTCAACACAATTACAACAAATATGAACCTTCGCAAAAAAGAATTTGCAATGCTTCGCTCTATTGGTATGACTAGCAAAGAATTCAAGCGCATGATACGCCTAGAAAGTCTATTCTATGGACTAAAATCTTTATGTATTGGTGTACCAATTGGAATTGTACTTTCCTTTGCTTTCTACAAAAGTTTTGCAGAAGGAGTAGATTCAGGATTTAACTTCCCAACCAGTGGAACGCTTATCTCAGCACTTGCCGTCTTTATCCTGATTGGTTGTATTATGCACTATTCGTTAAAAAAGATTGAAAAGCAAAACATTATTGAAACCATAAGACAAGATAATATCTAAGACAAAAAGAAACAAAGTGATAATTTTTATCATTTTGCTTCTTTGAGTTATTAGGTATATTGATCAATTTTGAGAACCAAGTTGCCACTTTTTGTTGTTTTTTCTATTTCACGAAAAATAAATTTTCCTGTTCTACGAATAGCAATGACATCGCCCGAATGAATGGATTTAGATGGCTTACAATTACATTTCCCATTCACAAAAACAAGGTTAGAAGTAATGAGCGTATTGGCAGCGGAACGAGAAGTTTTTGCTAGGTCGGAAACAAGGTTATCCAAGCGAAGAGAAGGAACGATGATAGAAAGAGTAGTAAACGTTTTTTCTGGCAGTTGTAGAGCAGAAAGTTCTTGTACTTGTACGGTAGCACCATGAAAACGCGTTAAAGAGGCTAATTCCTGTGGTAATATATTAGCAATAGAAGCCGAAAAAATAAGGTCGGCACCATTGGATCTTACGAGAATATCTCCCACTTTTTCACGACGAATGCCAAGTTTTATAATACCGCTTAAATAAATACGATGTTCGTAAGGTGTGCTAAGAGCAGGCTCAAAGGTAATGGAAAGCAATTTCAAAAATTTGGCATAATTTTTTTCTACCATATCTGGTGTGTAGTCAGCTGGATAAAAGAAAAGCATTTGCCTTTCTGCCTCTGGGTAGCCACCAAAAAAAGTATAATTTGCAAAATGATTTCTACGAAGAAATGCTTCTACCATAGAAATTTGAGGCATACTCAAAAAAGAGGTGGCTTCGATTTGACCACGTTTTTGGACGAATTCCATTTTATCTAGTACCTGTGCAAGACATAATTTATCTTCACTATCATGATAATCTTTTAATAATTCAGAATGGTTCATACTTGAAAGATCCTTTTTTTCTTTACCATACCACGTTTGACAAGGTTCGTCAAGGAAAGAAACAGTTGCTATTTTTGTAAAAAAGCGATATATATTAAGAAAAGGAGGATCGATGGGATGATTTTACCAAATAAAAAGATTTTAGTAATGGGAATTCGTAACCGACAGAGTATTGCTTGGCATATTGCAAAAACAGCAGTAGAGCAAGGCACACAGGTCTTTTTTACTTATAGTACATTTGAAAAAGAAGAACTGATGCAAGAACTCATGGAAGCGTTGGGAGCCAAAAGATGTGTTTGTGATGTGGCGTCAGATAGCAGTATTCAAGAATGTTTGGAAAAGGTAAAAGCAGAATTTGGAAAAATAGATGGGCTAGTTCACAGTATTGCCCACGCTCATAGCAAAGACCTTCGAGCAGAGTTTTTACATACCTCTAGAGAAGGATTTTGCCATGCTACTGATGTCAGTGCGTATTCTCTTTTAGCGGTTTGCCAAAAGGCAGTGGAATTGGATTTATTCCAAGAAAATGCAAGCATTGTTACGTTAACGTATTTAGGAGCCGAAAAGGTGGTAAAGGACTATAAAGTAATGGGGGTTGCCAAAGCTGCCCTAGAAGCAAGCGTACGTTATCTTGCAAATGATTTAGGAAAACGAAAAATCCGTATCAATGGGATTTCAGCAGGTCCAATTGCAACACTTTCTTCCAGTGGTATTCAAAATTTTGAAGAAACGCTAAAATTAGTGGAAGAAAAATCGCCCTTGCACAAAAATGTGACAGGGGAAGAATTAGGCAGTGCAGCAGCCTTTTTGCTTAGCCCCATGGCAAGTGCAATCACAGGAGAAGTGTTACATGTCGATAATGGATTTTCGATTGTTGCAGAGTAAAACATTTTTTGATAGAATAAGAAAAAAAGAAAGGAAATGAGAAAATGAACCAAGAGATTTTTAATCAAGTAAAAGAACTTATTATAGAGCATTTAGGAGTAGACGAAGAAAGCATTGTTCCAGAAGCAACGTTAATGGACAACTTAGGAGCAGACTCTCTTGATTTAGTGGAATTATCCATGAGTTTAGAGGAAAAATATGATGTTACCATTGATGATGAAGACATTGGCGGGCTAAAAACTGTAGGAGATGTCGTAGCTTATTTGGAGAAAAATCAAAAATAATCATAGGAGAATAGTTGACGAACGGAGATTTTGTGTGGTAAAATTCCAAAAGAAGGAATATATTTTACAAAAGTAAAAATAAAGGAGGAAATATACAAATGATTTGTCCAAATTGTGGAAAAGAAATTCCAGATGGGTCATTTTTTTGTGGCGAATGTGGAAGTGAAGTAAAAAATGTAGCAGAAGAAGTGAAAGCAGAAGAATCAGTAGTAGAAGCAAAAAAAGAAGAAACACCAGTGGTAGCAGAGCCAGTAAAAGAAGAAGCAAATGAGCCAGAAGGAACGGTTGAAACCGAAAAACCAGAAGAAAATAACACCTTAAGCATTATTGCTTTAATCATTGCAATCGTTGGTCTAGCGCTTATCTTTGTAAAAGGATATTTAACCGGAGTTGCAGGAATTGTAGCAATTATCATGGGTGCACTTGGAAGAAAACAAGGAGCACGCTCCATCGGAACAGCTGGTATGATTATTGGTATCATTGATGTTGTAGTAGTTGCTCTATGGTTAATCGCTGTTGTTGGAATTGCATTTTTTGCACTTGCAGTAGCAGTTTCATAAAAAATGAATTTGTTAAAAGGGGTATGAAAATACCTCTTTTTTGTGTTTAAAAAACAAAACTTTCGGTAAAACTAAGAAAGAAGAGTTAGATTTTCTTGCCAGAAAAATCATTTTATGATAACATAGTATTCAATACTACATAGAAAGAAGTGAAACAAAAATGAACCGAATTAAATTAAAAGACCGTGTTCTTCCAACGTATTCAAAAGGAGAAGAAATTTTTAATATGGTAACCCATGTGGTGGGAGCAGCCTTTGGTTTGGTTGCCATGGTTTTGTGTATCATTATGGCAGCCATCCATGGTGATGCTTATGGCGTTGTCAGTAGTGTGATTTATGGAATTACCATGATGCTACTGTATATTATGTCCAGTATTTATCATGGACTTCGTAGACAAGGAACTGCTAAAAAAGTTTTTCAAGTATTAGACCATTGCACGATTTTTTTACTCATTGCAGGTTCGTACACACCGTTTGCTTTAGTTCTTTTTCGCGAATATAATGTGGCATTAGGCTGGGAAATATTTGGTGTTATCTGGGGGATGGCGATTTTGGGTGTTGTTTTGAATTCCATTGACTTGAAACGTTACCGCGTTTTCTCCATGATTTGTTATCTTGTTATGGGATGGGCTATTCTCTTTCGTGCAGATTTATTGCCAAAACTATTAGACCCAGCAGGAATTGTTTTGCTTGTTGCCGGTGGAATTGCTTATACAGTCGGAGCAATTCTATATGGAATTGGCAGAAAAAAGAAGTGGATGCACTCTATTTTTCATTTATGTATTATTTTAGGTAGCCTACTACAATTTTTTTGTATCTTATTTTACGTGTTATAAATAGGTAAAAATGTAAAAAAATACACTTTCATATCAAAAAACGACGTTTTCGTATAATTTTTTTCTTTGGTTGAAACAAAAATGATAAAATAACCAAGAAAAATTTACTAAAGTGAAAAAGCGAAAAACAGCATAGAATAGATAAGGAATAACCGTTCGGAATTGAAATCTAATAATAGATTTCTGTGTTTCAATAAGTTAAATTATTATTTAGAAGTTAATCGGTGATGTTATGCATGTAGAAATATTAGTAAAACAAATTCGAATGGGTCAGAATATGACGTTAGGGAAACTAGCAGACAAAAGCGGAATTTCCAGAACACATATTAATGACATTGAGAATAACCTAAAAACACCAAGTCTATTTGTTATGATTAAATTAGCCAGAGCTTTAGATGTTGAGATAACGGAGTTGTATAAAGTGATATGGTAAGAAGAGAAGAAGATGTCTATACGAATAGCGTAAAAAGATTAAAAGAATATTTAAGAAATGAGAAACGTATCCCAAGTGAAAAGGAATGGAATCGCTATGCAGTAAGCGAAAATCTGCTTTCTGCACAAACGATAAGTTACCTAAGTGGCATGGGTTTTAATAGGGTATGCCGAAATCTGCTAAAAGAAATAACACAAGAGAAAAAAGACTGTAAATGAAAGTTTACAGTTTTTTTATATGAGAAAAGTTGAAAGATTGAAAATTTTACACTATAATATCCATAGAGAAAAAAGAAGGAGGACTGAAGTATGAACATTTGGCATGATATTTCAGACGAAAGAATTCAAAAAGATCATTTCGTTGCAGTTATAGAAATTCCAAAGGGAAGTCAAAATAAATATGAATTGGATAAGGAAACAGGAATGTTAAAACTAGACCGTGTACTGTATACTTCAACACATTATCCAGCCAACTACGGTTTTATTCCCAAAACTTATGCAGAAGATAATGACCCATTGGATGTTTTGGTACTTTGCCAAGAGGAAAATATCTATCCATTAACTCTGGTAGAGGCCTATCCAATTGGTGTACTCAAAATGGTAGACGATAATTCAAAAGACGAGAAAATTATAGCGATTGCAAAAAAAGATCCATTCTTAAATGAATATCAGGACTTGAGCGAATTACCAAACCATATTGCTTCTGAAATTTCACATTTCTTTGAAGTATACAAACAATTAGAAGGAAAACAAACTTCCATCGATGAAATCTGTGGAAGAGAAGAAGCAGAAAGAGTAATCGAAGACTGCCGCATTCGTTACCAAGAAAAATTCAAAGCAAACTAATAAAAGGGGACTAAGAAAATGATTGAGAAAATTATATTTAATGTACTAGCATTCACACTATTTATTATCCTATTTTTCAAATTGATTCGAAAAAATGACACCAGTTATATCGTTATTTTGGCAATTGAATTTGTAGGAATCTTCTTAAATTTTATGGAGTTAGTAACACCAATTTACTGGAATATATGGGTACGTTTTTTAATGTATATCCTTGCTGTAATTATTCCAGCAGGAATTTTATGGCTTGAATTCAAAGGATATCCATTTTCTGAAATAACACGTTTGTTACTAGCAAGATGGCTCATTGGAAAAGATGATAGACAAGCCAAGCAAATCTTGTTAAATTTAATTGAGAAAAATCCAACTTCCTATCCAGCTCACAAAACATTAGCTATGCTTTATGAAAAACAGAAAAATTGGGAAGTTGCGATTGACGAATATCGTAGAGCAGTAGACCTTCGTAACGTTGACAAAGACTCGTATTTCAAAATTGCGCAAATTTCAAATGAGATGGGAAATAAAGAAGAAGCAATAAAAATGTTAAACCATTTACTAAAACAACGCCCAGCAGAATACCGAGCAACGGAGCTATTAGGCAATATTTTGCAAGGAGAAGAACGCTACAAAGAAGCGATTGGTGTTTACCAAGAAGCTTTAAGATATCGTCCAACACAATATGAGATTTATTATCAATTAGGAATGGCATATACGATGCTAAATGATTTCCAAAAGGCAAAAGAATATTACGAAAAAGCAGCTGATTTGAATTCGATGCTTTATCATGCTAAATTTGATATTGGACAGATCGAACTCATTATGGGAGATTTAGTACAAGCCAAAGAACATTTCATGGAATGTATTCAAAATGAAGATACCGAAGTTGGGGGATACTATTATTTAGCTATTATTTCAATTCTAAGAGGACATACAGATAATGCCGTCAATTACTTGAACTTAGCAATTGAACTTGCTGGAAAAGATGGAACAGTCTATGAAGATATGCTAGAAGAACCGCTTTTTGTAAAAATACGCATGCGTGTTACCAAACCAAGCAATCTAGAAAAAAGAACGCATAAAATTACAAAACGTGAGGAAAAAGTACAAAGACATTTAGCAGAAATGTATAATATTGTAGGAAAATTAAACAACAGTGATTTAGAAATGATGAAAAATGTGAAAGCAGTCGAAAAAGAAGAACAAGAGCAACAAAATAGCGAAATTGAGAAAGAATATTAAAGCATAATTTTTCAAAAACCAAATAATCATAAAGCAAAGGAGATGGTTATTTGGAAAAGAAAATTGCAATTTTAGGTGGCGACTTGCGTATTGCTTTGTTAGCCGAATTATTGGCAAATGAAAATTGGCAAGTACAAACCTATGGATTGGAGCAATATGAAGCAAAAGAGCCGATGGAAAAAGTGGCAGAACTAGCCGAGTTCTGTCAAAGGACGAATCTGATTTTTAGTGCCATGCCATTTAGCAAAGATGGTAGGAAAGTTGGTGCACCATTTGCAGAAAAAGAGATTTTAATCGAAGACGTTTTTGCGAATATGAAAATGGGAACGTTTATCGCGGGTGGAATAAAGCCAGAATGGAAAGAAAAATATACTTCTAAAATTCAATTTGTAGATTTATTAGAAGATGAAACACTAACCATTCAAAATGCCGTAACGACAGCAGAAGGTGCTATCCAAAAAATCATGGAAAAAACGACAACAACACTTTATGGGAGTAAAATTCTTATTTTAGGATTTGGGAGAATTGGAAAATTACTTGCCAATCGTTTAGAAAAGTTTGGAGGAGAAATTTGGTGTGAGGCAAGAAAGCCAGAGGACTTAGCTTGGATTGAAGCTTATGGCTATCATCCAGTGCCACTTGAACAATTGAAGACAATGGATTTATCGCCCTTTTCAATCATTGCCAATACCATCCCATATATTGTTCTTACCCAAAAAGAAATCCAAACACTAAATCCGGATTGCTATGTAATTGATTTGGCTTCTAGCCCTGGAGGCGTTGACCAACCAGAAATTGCAAAAAGAGGAATTGCTTTTGATTGGGCTTTGGCTCTACCAGGAAAAGTAGCACCGCTTACATCAGCAAAATTTTTGAAACAAGCATTGGAACGTTTTTTAATGCAATAAACAAAAGAAAGAAGGAGAAAACATGCAAATTTATCAAGCAGTTATATTAGGTATTATACAGGGGCTGACAGAATTATTGCCAGTATCGAGTTCAGCCCATTTAAATTTAATCCCATGGATTTTTAACTGGCAAGACATCCCAGAAGGATTTGATGTCGCATTACATATTGGAACACTGCTTGCGATTGTAATCTTTTTTGCGAAAGATTGGATTGCTTTAATCAAAGGTGGTATCAAAAAGGTAGTCAAAAAAGAAGATACGACCGAAGGTAGAATTTTTTGGTATATTGTGATTGCCACCATTCCAGCAGGTATCTTAAGCCTTATTTTGGAAAAGTTAAAAGGAAAACTATTTGACGGTAATCTCAAATTAGAAATGATTGTGATTGCTATTTCCTTGATTGTTATGGGTATTATTTTATATATTGTAGACAAAAGAGCAAAATCGAAAATTAAATATGAACAAATTAGTCTAAAACAATCCATTTGGATTGGCGTATCACAAGCACTAGCAGCAGCATTTCCAGGTGTATCCCGTTCGGGAATTACTATGACAGTAGCAAGAGGTATGCAAATTGAAAGAGAGTCGGCAGCACGTTATTCTTTTCTATTATCGACACCAATCGTGCTCGCAGCAGCCTTATATGAATTCAAACATTTTGAATGTAATTTAGCCTTTTTCTTAGGTATTTTAGTAAGTTTTGCGGTAGGGCTAGTGGTCATTAAATTTTTATTAAAATATTTGCAAAAAGGAAGCTTCAAAATATTTGCCATTTATCGAGTAATATTTGGAATTTTTATCATTGCTTATACACTACTCTTCCATTAAAAGGAAAGTGAAAAAATGACTAAATAGGAAAAATTAGTCATTTTTTTCGTGAAAAGGAGTTGAATATTACAAGAATATTACGAAAATGTGAAAAAAACATGACAAAACGAAAAAACATATTGACTTTTTATTTTTCAGCGGTAAAATAAATTCATAAATTGAGGTAAAAAGATGGAATTTGGAAAAATATAAATTTTATTCAAAAATCATCAAGTATTATTTTGTACACTTTTGTAAAACATAAATATAGATAAAAACGAAGGAGAAAAAAATGTCAACTTGTCTTGGTTTGTATATTGAAAAAAGTTTAATTAAATATGCGAAAGTTGAAAAAGAGCATGACAATGTCAAAGTCGAAGCATTTGGTACGAAATTCTACGATAATTTAGGAGAGGCAATCAAACAAATTATTGCAGAAACTTATAGCTTTAAGATACCAGTCAGTGTTAACTTGTCAAATGAAGTGTATAACTACTTTACGATGTTTGGAATGTTGAACAAAAAAGACATGAACAAAGCCATCGAAACAGAGTTTGAATCTCTATGCTATGAAAAAGGAACAAACTCAAAAGCATTTGAAACACGTTATACGACAACAAAAAGCGTAGAAGACAAAGATAATGTACGTATTGTTCATGCAGCTGTTAACCGCAATGATATTACGATGAGAGTACAACAAATGGAAGGCAATAAAATTGCTTGTATGACTACAGTTCCAATGGCACTTGCGGGAATTGCAAACTTGAAGCAAAATGAAAACATAGCCATTGTTAACTTGGAAGAAAAAACAACAATTACAACAATCGTGAATCAAAGAATTTACACGGTTGATGTATTACAAACTGGTATGCAAGATGTTTTAGATCGTATTGCTTCCAAAGAAAACTCTTATGCAAAAGCGTTTGATGTTTGCAAAAATACGACAATCTATACGATGGATGGACAAGATTTACAAGTAGGCGACAATAACGAATATATGGAAGACATTATGCCATGCCTTTACAATATTGTGAGCAAAGTGCAAGAAATTATTTCTTTATCTGTAGCAAAGATTGACCGCATTTACATTGCTGGAACAGGTGCAGTAATCAATAACATTGACTTATACTTCCAAGAATTCTTCAAAAATACAAGATGCGAATTCTTAAAACCATATTTTATTCAAGACAATGTGAAAATTAATTTGAAAGAATATATTGAAGTAGACTCAGCAATCGCTCTTGGACTTACAGGAGCAGGTGGTGGAATTCCAGACATCAACTTCAAAGAGCAAAGCTTAAATGATGGATTGCCAGAAGGCTTACGTACTTTCCTAGAAGATAAATTATCCTTAAAAATAACAACGGGAGAAAGTTGGGATAATTTTGGAAAGGTCATGACACGTTTTACAGCAGCTCTTGCTATTTTTGCAATTCTTTATTGCGCAGCATCGGTTGCACTTGACAGACAAATTGACCTAAAGAAAGAACAAGTAAGACTTGCTAAAGCCGATAGTGACAAACAAATCGAGAGAATTCAATCGGATATCGAAAATACAAAAGAAAAAGCTAACACGTATGCAACCTTGATTAAAAATTTGGAAGACTCAAGCAATGCACAAGCAGAAAATAATCGTAACAAAAATATGATACCAACATTCTTAACACAATTAATGGGAATCATACCAAAGGGAGTACAAATTACTTCCGTTGAAAACACGACAGATAAGCACATGGTAATAAATGCTCAATCCAAGAAATATGAACAATTAGGTTACTTAAAAGCCAAATTGAGAGAAGACGGAATTTTAGTATCTGATACAGTTGTCTCTACTGCAGGAACCAAAGACGGAGATTTCGTTAAAATTAAGATAGAAGGAGATTTACCATGATAAAGAAACTTTTAGGAATTATTTTAATCGCTGCGCTTTGCGTACTAATCTATTTCTCAACGATTGAAGGACTAGAAACTCCATTCCTAAATATCTTGAGCGTAGAACAAATTAGCGCAAAAAATGCTGAATTAGAAGCACAAATAGCAGAATTAAGTAAATTAACTGCTAGCACATACCCAGGAAAAGTAAGCGAATTAAATGGACAAATAAAAACACTATTATCCGAAAAACAAAAATATTTAGATTTAGCGAACCTAAGCAGTGATAGTGAAATTAAAGGTGCAACCAGACAAGAAACTTATCTAATTGACTATCTATGGGCAAGAATTGGTAACCATGCAACACAAGAAGGCGTCAATCTAAAAATGGAAAAAGTTCCTTCTGGTATTGATGGATTAAGCAACTTAAACTTTACCATTGACGGAAGTTATGTAGCAATTATTAATTTTATATCTTCTGTTGAAAAAGATAGCGAATTAAGTTTTCGCATCGAAAATTTCAAAGTAACATTAGCACCATCTGAGCAAGCATCCACCAGTTCAGCAAATAGTTCAAAACTACAAGGCTCATTTGTTGTAAGAAATATTGCAATTCGTAGTGAAAACATTGCGGACGATGCACAAGCAGGAACTGCTACAACAAATGACAACAATGCAAAATCTTAAAACTAAAATCTGAACAGAAGGAGAAAAATATGGTTAAATCAGTATTTAAAGAAGTGTCCATTATGATTTTAATATGTTTAGCGATTGCCTTGGTGTTGGGAGTGATCTTTTATGATTATATTCCAAACAATAAAGTGCTTCCTCAAAAAATCGCTTATGAGACACCGAAAAATGTAAAACAAGAAATTGAAGTTGAAATTACAGAATACGAAAAAGAAAATGTCGTATATGAAATTACAGATTCAGATTTGAGTTTGTACCGTTCAACCAAAAGCTATGTACCAGGAAAAGCGGATCCATTTGCAGATTTATCTAATGAAGTAGTAGACCCAGAAAATGCAATCGCAGGTGGAAATGGAGTCGGTGGTACAACAACCAAAAATCCAGATGCAACAGGAACATTCTTCAAAGACTCTGGTACAAAATAAGGTTATATTTATATAAATAAATATACACAATAAATTTTAATAAGTAAGGAGGAAAAACACATGAAAAACCAAAAAGGTATTACCTTAGTAGCATTAGTAGTAACCATCGTAGTTCTTCTAATCTTAGCTGCTGTATCTATCAATATCGCTTTCAATGGTGGTCTTTTTGATCAAGCTAAGAGCGCTACACAAAAAACAGCTAATGGAATCGATTTCGAAGCTAACACATTACCTGAATTAACAAAGAATTTCATGGACAATGTATTACAGGGAATCTAGAGCTAATTAACAAAAATTCCAAATTTTATAATTTGAAATTTAATATGAGGTTATCTAAGGTCAATATATTTTTAGAATATTTAGTCTCAGGTAACCTCTTATTTTCTAAAATGAGGTAAACGAATGAACGTAATTTTGTATCTAATTATCTTCGCTATGGGAATTACATTTGGAAGCTTTTGTACACTTGCAGTTTACCGAATTCCTTTAAGAGAGAACATTTTGAATAAAAGATCTTTTTGTGTAGAGTGTGAACACAAATTATCTTTTTGGGATATGATACCTGTATTCAGTTATCTAGCTCTTGGCGGAAAATGCAGATATTGTGGAAAGAAAATTAGACCACGTTATTTCATCCTAGAAATCTGCTCAGGATTTGTTTTTGTACTGTTTGCTTTTTCTTTTCAATTAAATATTTATTCGTTTCAAATAGATAAGTATATGTATCTATTTTTTGGCATGCTTTATTTTACTGCACTATTTATTCTTGCTGGAATTGACAAAGAGAAAGTAAGAGTGGAAAATTCCTTGTTAATTTATCTAACCATTGTAAATGCTGTATATATGATTTATCTATATATAGTAGAACATGCTAGTATGTATAGATATGTCATGTATTTGATGATTATTTGCGTACTTGTCGCAATCAATACCTATTACTTACATAAAAAAGCAAAAAATAATTATACAATTGGTATCTTAATCCTAAGTATGCTAATGATATTATTTACATATGAAGGACAATTTGTTTTTACCGTCATCTTAACATTATTATCCATTGCTTTTGATATGTTATTGCAAAAAATAAAACAAAACCGTAAAAAATGCAAAAAAGTGAATGCAAAAGATAAAATAAATGTACCAATAGCATTTTATCTTTGTGTTTCCAATGTTATTGTCGTAATCTTAACAAACATATATTATATTTATAGGTGAGGAATATGTTAAAAAAACTAAAATCGCAAAAAGGAATTGCATGGGTCGATATTGAAATATCTTTTGTTGTTATGATTATCTTTGTTGCCTTGATTGGTCGTATGATATATAATATCTATTATCTAAGGGTATTAACACAAAAACAAGCAGTTGCAACAGCTTATCAAACACAAATTCTCGAAGATATTGATGCGATGGAATTCAAGAATGTAACGGGAAACTTAACAGAAGTTGAAGATGGACAAGGTGGAAAAGTTTCCATTGATGAAAAGTATAACTTAAAAGAAAAAGGAATTTGGACTCACATTTGGATCCAAAATAAAGGAAGTATTAAAGTTGTTAATGTTACAATGTACTTTATTGTAAATGGACATACGTATTCGTCGTCCATTACAAGATTAAAACATTATGAATATTAAAGTAAGGGTGGTAAAATGAAATCTGAAAGAGGTATAACCATATTAAATCTTACCATATATTTAATGCTAATAACGATTGTCTTAGCAGGAATGGCTGTTATTCGTACGCATTTTCATGACAATATTTCACTGATTTCAAAAGATGGACTTTATGGAAGTGAGTTTAATAAATTAAATGGTTTTATCGTGCAAGATGCGAAAAGAAATTATAACGTAGGAATCGAGACGAATCGTGTTGATACAGACGCAGCAAATCCGCATACAGGGACAAGTGAAACGAAACCAGTGGCTGCTTTCAAGTTTGGAAACGGCAATGTATACTTATACTACGGCAATACTGAAAAAGGAACTGTATATAGTGACAAGTTTGGTTACTTAAATCAGGGGGTATATAAATATACCAACCAAGGAAATACCTTGAAGATTGCAGGAGGGGTAACCGATATGTCAGTTAAACTTGAAACT